>ERZ869909.286-NODE-286-length-70774-cov-6.328812_pt1 | contig 70774 bp, 48 predicted proteins | sample MGYA00520892_ERZ869909 | MGnify/ENA primary metagenome ERZ869909 (study PRJEB32215, sample SAMEA104723947) | bioreactor metagenome | biome: bioreactor; feature: anaerobic bioreactor; material: water | place: China | collected 2015-03-12 ...
GGGTCTGGGGACGAGGAGGACGTGCGCCGAGTTGTCGAGGATGTCGGCGACCCAGAGGGTCTTGTCGATGTAGGTGAACCCAGCCCGGCGCAGGTTCCTGTAGTCGGAGTGCCCGATGGGATAGCGGGGTGGTTGGGTAGCGCCGAGGATCATGGAGCTGGAGGGGTGCATCGACGGGAGGTGCCCTGCGGCTGTGGACCATCCTGGAACCTAGCTCGGCGGTGGGGATGCAGCAAGGCGGGTGGGCGTAACATCGTGGTGGATGTGGACCCGCGCGCCCCTGTCCCCTCCACCCGCACCATCCCGCGTCGGCTGCCATTGCAGACCGCGGTGTTCCTGTGCATGTCGGCGGCGTTGTCGTGATGAGGTGCTGGCTAGAGACTAAGGCAGCCAGGTCTGGCGCTCCCACGCTTGCTGCCAGAACATCCACTCGTAGCGCGCGCTCTTCTCGAAGGCGTCGAGGGCGCGGCGCTGTGCGGCGGCGTCGGCTTCGTTGGCGAAGCGGTCGAGGCGCTCTAGGAGCTGGGTCATGTATTCATTGAACTGCGGGTCTGAGTACATCCGCAGCCAGTCCGCATAGGGGTGGCTGTCCGGGATGGTGCCCAGCTCGCCGAGCAGCCGCTGGCCCAAGTCGATGTAGAGCCATGGGCAGGGAGCCAAGGCGGCGACGGCTTCGACGAGCGTTCCGCGCAGGGCGGTGCTGATCATGTGGTTTTGGTACGCGGCGTTGTTGGGCGTGACCTCCATGGCGGCGATGTCGGCCGCGTTGTAGCCGAGCTTCTCACCGTAACCGGCGTGGAGCGAAGCCTCGGTGACCAAGGCGATGCGCGAAGAGTCGATGAACCACAGCTTGTCCTCGGGGCGGACGCAGCGGGTCGATATGAGCGCCGCGGTGTCGCTGAATGCTTCGAGGTAGCGCGCGTCCTGCATCTGGTAGAACTTGAAGATCTGCGGCTCCAAGGTGCCGTCGGCGAGCGCCCGTACGAAGGGATGGTGGATACTGGCGCCCCAGACGGCGGCGGCGTGGTCAAGGCAGGCGGCGGCGAAGGGCGTGACGTGAAAGGTGGCCATGGATGGGTCCGGGCGAAGGGGTTGGGGCGAGCGGCTGAGGCACCAGGACGTCTGAAAGCATGTGGCATCCCTGTGACGTCGCGTGGTGGTGGCGTTCATGGAGTTTCTGGCGATGGCTGGCAAGGGGTAGGCTGCGCTGTGCTGGATGGAGTGACCCCCCGCCCAGTCGAACGTGGCGAGTCCGCCTAGCCCGCCTCTCGGGTGGGTTCCGGTGCAGCGGCAGGACATGCGGGAGGTGCCCGAGGGAGGGTCGTCCTCGACGAAACGCGCCGTGTCGAGCTAAGCGCTTGCAGGAAGGAGGGGGTTCTCCTACCTTTTGCGTTCGCGCTGGCCGTCTACGCGCTGCGTCGTAGGCCCGCCCTCCGTCCCGTCCCGCTTGGGAGTTCGTACCGATGTGGCGCATCGCTTCCTCCTTGCCTTCGCTCCTTTTGGCCGGATGGATCGGTCTGCTCCTCGGTGTTGTCGCGTGCTCGTCGTCGGAGGAAGGCGCCGCTCCCGACGTGGATGGTGGCGAGGACGTGCAGGCTGACGTGGTGGAAGACAGTGCACCCGACGACATTGGAGACGAAGACATTGCGGAGGACGTTCGAGGGGATGTCACGCCGCAGCGCTGTGTACCTGGGCAGACGCGCTGCGCAGGTACGCGTCTCCTCGAGACCTGCAGCGAGAGCGAGCGGTGGGAGGAGGCGACCTGTCCTGAGGGGCGCTGTCTCCGGTCGTGCGTCGAAGAGCTTGATCGTGAGGGCCAGCCCGCGGCGTCGTGCAGCGCTGCGCGCTGTGGCGTCGCGTCGAGCTGCGCGGCGGGGAGCGTAGCCCGCTGTGTTGGCTGTACCGCGTACGAGGGATGTCACCCATCGGGAGAAGGCGAGGGCATCTGGCCCGTGCCGGAAGGGCAGGCCTGCGTTGAGGACGAGGGGGGGAACCCGCGCCTGGTCCAGACCTTGTGCACAGCAGGTACGACGCGCTGCCAGCCGGGCAACGACGTGATCGTCGAGCTCTGTGCGTCCTGCGGGCTCGAGTGGGTGGAGGCCCGAGACTGTGACCGCGAGCGCACCTCGAATGTCTGTGACGAGGGTGACTGCATCACGCAGTGCCAGTTCATTGAGAAGCGAGAGACCTACGTTGGTTGTGAGTACTGGGGCGTGGAGTTGGACCAGGCCTTTGTACCCTCGGGGGGTGGTTTCATTGACGGGTCGGCGGCGCCTTTCGCGATCGTCGTGTCGAACGTGCACGATCGCGTGGACGCAGAGGTCGAGGTCCTGACGCGGACAGGGGTCGTCCAGCGGGCGACCATTCCTCCTCGCTCGCTGCACGTCTTCCAACTCAATGAGCACATCGTTCGAGGGACGATGCGGGGCTTCTATGCCTACCAGGTGCGGTCGTCGATGCCGATCGTTGCGTACCAGTTCAACCCGCTGAACAACGAGGAGGTATACTCGAACGACGCTTCGTTGCTCTACCCGACCTCCGCGTTGGGGACGCAGTACTATGTCATGACACGTCGGCAGACCTTTGACGTGCTGAAGGGCTACCTCACGGTGGTCGCTGTGTTGGAGGGAGAGACCGAGGTGACGGTGCGGCTGCCGCCCGCCTCTGCGGAGAACCCTCTGGTGACTCTTGGTGGCCAAGGTATTCCGGTCATGCGGGGAGGTGACACCTTCCGGGCGACGCTGCAACAGTTCGAGGTGCTCAACATTGAGACGAACCGTCCTGGCGCGGACTTGACGGGAGCCTACGTGTCCGCCAGCCGCCAGGTCGCGGTGTTTGGGGGTTCGCAAGCCGCGAATGTGCCCAACGACGACTCGTGCATCTTTCGTCAAGCGGGCGGCAGCTTCCAAGGTGGTTGGGTCTGCGAGGCGGACCGCACGCGTCCCTGCGTCAACGGAGCGGGCGAGCCGGACATTCGGCTCTGCTCGAGCTTCGTCACGTGCTGCGCCGACCACCTGGAGCAGATGATGGTGCCGATCAACCGCTTGGGCCGTCGCATCCTGGCGGCGCGCAGCCAGCCACGGGGCGATGAGCCTGACTATTGGCGCATCATGGCGGTGGAGAACGACACCGAGGTGACGCTGATCGGCCTACCGGACGTCTGGCCCCTGCCGCGGCTCATCCCCAACCCAGCGAATCGTCAGCGGCGCCTGAACGCGGGGGAGTGGTTTGAGGTCCCGAGCCCCGTAGACTTTGAGATCGTCGGGACGAAACCTCTCCTTGTCGGCCAGTTCTTGGCGGCCGAGTTTGCTCCCTACCCGCGGGGTGCGCCGACCGGGCCGAACAGCCCCGTACCTTACCCTGACCCTGGGACGTATCGGGAGGCGGGCACCGGCGATCCCGCCTTCGTCATCGCGACCCCCGCGGAGCAGTTCCTTAGGGAATACGTCTTCTTGATGCCTGATGGATACGCCCAGGAGCACGTCACCATCACCGCACCGGTCGGGACGGAGGTGACGCTGAACGGCGAGCGCATCCCCCCGGGGGCGTTCACCCCTTTCGGTCGAGGGGACTTCGCGGCGCACCGACGCCAGCTCTTCCCTGGGGTCCACCGCTTGGAGGCGTCCGCGCCGGTGGGCGTGATGGTCCACGGCTACGACTCCTTCGTGAGCTATGCGTATCCTGCTGGCATGAGCTTCTCTGCGCGCTCCCGGCCTGGCGAGTGAGGCGAGAGCCGAACACCGACCCTTCCTCCCCTATGGTCCCTGGACAATCCGATGCTCGTACCTTCTACCCAGTCCAGCTTCGCGCTCTCGCTGCTCTGTTGGTCTCTCGTGGGGCTCTTGGTCGGTGCGTGCGGGGACAACCGCACCAGCGATGGCGAGCGCGACGTCCTGGAGGACACCGGCGCGGACGTCGTTGAGGACGCCGCCCCTCCGCCAGAGGACGTCGTCCCCGACGCTGAGGACGTGCCCGATGTTCCTGACAGGCCCGACGCCGATGTCTCTGCGGACACAGAGCCGGGCGACGACGCGCTCGAGGACGCGGCGTCTGACATCCCGCGCCTCGACATCGACTTCGAGATCGAGGAACCCGACGACGCGCTGATCGTGATTCGCATCTTCTCTGTCGAACCCAACCGCGGGCCGGTGGAGGGTGGACAACGCGTGTTCCTGAGCGGAGCGAACTTTTCGTTCGACACGACCTTCTATGTCAACGGACAGCCTCTGTTGGAGGTGGATGTCGTGGACGAGTTCACGGCGTCGGGCATCATCCCAGCGAACCCAGCCGGGGTCTATGCGCTGCGCGCTGAGCGGGAAGGGGGACGCGGCTCGCTGGTGAACGCGTACACCTACTTCGAGAGCATCGGCTTCAGCTCGGTGACCCCTTCGGTGTTGGCGGTGGAAGGAGGCACCCCGGTGACGCTACGCGGCAGGGGCTTCTCGCCCGACATGCGCATCGCCTTCGGCTCTCGTGCCCTGGTGGAGCCTCGGTGGGTGGATGCGGAGACCTGGGTAGGATTCGCGCCGCCTGGCCCTGCCGGTCCAGCGTCCCTGAGGCTGACCGATGGCAACCAGTCCATTCTCGTGGCGGACGCGCTCCTCTACGAGGAAGGGGTGCGCCTTGAGCGGGTCGTGCCCCCTGTGGGCAGTAGCGCTGGGGGGCAGGTTGTCGAGCTGAGCGGGAGTGGCTTCGGTGCGGACGTCGTGGTGACCTGGGGTGGGGTCAACCTGCAGTCGGTCACCCGGGTGGACGCCGCAACCCTTCGCGTGACAACCCCGCCGGGCGCGGTGGGTCCGGTCGCCGTGCGCGTTCGGAGCGGGGGCCGCAGCGCGCTGCTCCCCGAGGGCTATCGCTACGTATCGCCCGAGGGTGCGCCAGCCTTGCTGGGCGTAGCGCCCTCGCTGGTCGCCACGACGGGTCAGACCGTCTGGGCCTATGGCCGTGGCCTCGACGCCCTTCGCGGGGCGGTGGTCGGCGGCGATGTCCCCTTCGAGATCGTCGATTCGTTCGTCGTGGCCCTGTCTGTCCCGCCGGGCACTGCCGGTGAGGTGCTTGATGTGGCCTTGATTCTGGAGGACGAGACCCTGCTGATGCTCCCCGGTGCGCTGCGTTATGCGGATGCGCTAGCGGTGGCGTCGGTGACCCCTGGCGACGGGCCCGTGGGCGGCGCACAGCGCGTCACGCTCCGCGGCCATGGTTTCACCGAGGAGGTGCAGGTGCTCTTCGGCGGACGCCCTGCGATCGTCGAGACCGTGAGCGCTACGGAGCTGCAGGTCGTGACCCCCTCCGGTCCTGCGGGCCTGGTCGATGTCACTGTACAGACATCGAGCGAGCGCTTCGTCGCCGAGGGCGGCTACCGCTACGTTGAGCCCCTGCGCGTCTTGGCGCTCTCTCCCTCGCGTGGCTCCATCGCAGGCGGGACCGACGTTTTGTTGTTGGGCGCAGGGTTCGACGAGGGCGTCGAGGTCTATTTCGGGGATCGTCCAGGCGAGGATGTTCGTGTCTTGGACGCGGGCGCGCTCCGGGTGCGCACGCCCGCGAGTCCGACCGGTGCCGTCGACGTCCGCGTGACCTATGAGGGCCAGGTCGACACCAAGCCAGCGGGCTACCGCTACTTCGATCCTTTGATTCCCGCGGGCGGCTGGACAGGGGATCCCGTACGCGGCGCGATCAACGTGACGGTTCAGCGAGACTTCCCCCGTGTGCCCGTGGAGGGGGCGCTGGTCACGCTGTCGACGGACGTCGCCACGACCCCCTGGATTGGGTTCACGGACGCCCAAGGGCAGGTGACGATCAGCGGCGACCAGCTAGTAGGGGCGCAGAGCCTCCACGTGACGGCCCCCTGCTACGGCTCGGCGACCATCGACGCCCTGAACGCCGAGAACGTGATGGTACGGCTTGCCTATGCGTGCGCTGAGGAGGGAGACGAAGACCCCCCATCGCCCCCGGTGGGCCGCATCGAGGGTCGTGTGACAGGACTCGAGAAGCTGGAGAACCCGGTACCGGGCACCCAGCTCTTGGCCGTCGTGTACACCAGCTTCGGCAACCCCTATACGGCCAACCCGCGCCCCATCGTGAGCCCCCCAACACCCCAGCATCCGCAGGCGGTCGACGACAACGGTCCCTTCCGTGGGATGGTGGTTCGACCAGGCAACTACGCCGTGATCGCGCTGTGCGGCATCTACGACAACCGCAACAGCACCTTCGCGCTGCGCTCGATGGGGATCACCCGCCAGGTCTTCGTGGATGTGGACGCGACGGTCGATGTGGAGGTCGACTGCGCAGTTCCCGTGACACAGACCTTGGAGGTCAAGATTCCCGACTCGCCGGTCATCGGCAGCACGGGGCTGACCCACGACGTCATCCCTTATCTTGAGCTGGACGGCGAAGGCTACTTTGGCGGCTGGACGCGGGGTGGGGGCCCCAACGATGTGGTAGTGATTCCCTCCATGCCGCTGCTCTCAGGTCCCTTGGAGGGGGTCAGCCTCTTCCTCTTCTCGCGCGCCTACGAGCCCGCTGGGATCCGTTACTCAGCGAGCCTGCTGCGCGGCGTGCGCAGCTACAGCGAGACGGCGCAGACCCCTCCGATGGTCGCCTCCCCCATCTTGACGACCCCTGCGCCGAGTCGCCCCACGGTCCGACCTGAGCGCTTGGAGTGGCGTTACCAGGGCCCCAACCGGCCTGACTGGGTCGCCATCCAGATGCTCGATGAGTCCTTCGAGAATCTGCTCTGGGACATCCGTGTGCCAGGGGATCGCACCTCGGTGAGCCTGCCCCGCTGGCCCTCTGATCTGCCGGTGGGTGTGGTGCCGCAGCCGGGAGACCTCTTCTTCCTGATTATCCAGGCGGTTGACGCGGCCTCGTTCGACTACGACAACTTCCGTGACGCGGACCTCTTCGTCGGATCCTGGCGCTCCTTCTCGGTCAACGGGTGGCCCTTCTTCATGGCGCCCTAGGCTGTCCGGCGGGCATAGGACGCCCGAGCTTGAACCAGCAGCCACCCGCCCGTACCCTCTCCGCGACACCGACGCCGTAAAGGAGCGCCGTGAAGATCACCCCGATGCTTCAGCAGTACCTGAACGCCAAGGAGGCTCATCCAGGGAGCATCGTTTTCTTCCGAATGGGAGACTTTTACGAGGTCTTCCTCGAAGACGCCGAGCTCGTAGCGGGCCTGCTAGAGCTGACCCTGACCACACGGTCTAAGCAGGATGAGGCGCCGATTCCCATGGCGGGTGTGCCCTACCATGCGGCGACACAGTACGTTCGGCGATTGGTGCAGATGGGCTACTCGGTAGCCATCTGCGAGCAGTTGGAGGACCCGTCGAAAGCCAAGGGCATCGTGCGGCGCGGCGTCGTCCGGGTCGTCACCCCAGGCATGTACCTCGACGACGACGACCCGACCAACGCACCGCGGCCGGTCGTCGCAGTCAGCGGGGACGCTGCCCGCGGGTTCGCGCTGGCCTCGCTGGTGTACGCGACGGGAGAGCTTGTGGTCATGGAGCTGGTAGGGTTGGCCACGCTGCGGGCCGAGCTGGTCCGCATGCAGCCCGCCGAAGCGATCTTGCCGGAGGCGGTCGCGCTCTCGCTCAGGGCTGACCTCCCCGGGCACGTTCGGACCTACGACCCAGCCGGCGATCCCGCCAACGCGCTCGACGCGCTCTTGCGTGGCGTGGATGTCCGCCAGATGGCGATCGACCACAGCAGCATGCAGGCCGTGCACCTGACACCTGCCGCTTTTCGCGATCGCTGGAAGGCCATCGCATCGCAGCACGTCCGCGACCTCGCGAGCGTCGAGCGCGCAGCCTCGCGCTTGCTGCGTTACGTCATGGAGACCCAAGGCGGCATCCCCCTCACCATCAGCGCGCCGCAGGTGCTACGGGTGGAGGGCTTTGTCCGCCTCGACCCTGCCACGGTCGCAAACCTGGAGATCTTTGAGACCTTGCGGGGCGCTGTCCGGAAGGGGTCGCTGCTCGCCACCGTGGACCGCAGCGTGACGCCGGCGGGCGGACGGCTGCTCCGGTCGTGGCTTGCCTATCCCCTCGCGCAGCCTGCACGCATCCTGCATCGGCAGCGCTTCGTGGGGACGATGGTACGTCAGGCGAGCCTTCGGTCGGAGCTGCGCGCAGGCCTGGCTCAGATCGCGGACATGGAGCGGCTCTGCACGCGGCTCGCGACCGGGCAGTGCAGCGCGCGTGACCTCGTCGCGCTGGGTGCATCGCTGCGGCGCATCCCAGCGTTGCGACAGGCCCTCAGCGACCTGGGCGGGCTCGCTGGTGCGCTGGGTGCGGACCTCCTGGAGAGGCTCGATCCCTGTGCCACCTGTGCGGAGGACATCGGGCAGACGCTGGTCGATGAGCCCCCGCCGACCTTGCACGACGGGGGGCTCATACGGGAAGGTGTGTCCGAGCTCCTCGACCAGCTCGTCACCTTGGCCGCGGACGGAAAGGACTGGCTGCTGCGCTACGAAGCGCAAGAGCGCAAAGAGACGGGGATCGCGTCGCTGAAGGTCCGCTACAACCGTGTGTTCGGCTACTACATTGAGGTGACGCGAGCCCACATGAGCGCCGTCCCCGAGCGTTACCTCCGTAAGCAGACCCTCGCGAACGCTGAACGCTACTACACCGCGGAGATCAAGGAGTACGAGGAGAAGATTCTCCATGCTGAAGAGCGGCGCGCGGCCCTCGAGGCAGAGCTCTTCGAGGCGCTGCGCCTGCGGGTTCTCGACCATGTGGAGACCATCCGACAGAGCGCTGGCGCGCTCGCCGAGCTGGACGTGTTGGTTGCGCTCGCCGAGCGCGCTGCAGAGGGTGGCTGGGTCGCGCCAGAGATCACAGAGGAGTGCGTGCTCGACATCGAGGAGGGGCGCCACCCCGTGGTCGAAGCGAGCCTCCGGGACAAGCGCTTCGTCCCGAACTCGCTCTTCGTCGACCGGAGCACCCGTACCCTACTGCTGACGGGGCCCAACATGGCGGGCAAGAGCACGGTGATTCGCCAGGCGGCCCTCGTGGCGCTGCTCGCGCAGGTCGGGAGCTGGGTGCCGGCCGCGCGCGCTCGCCTCGGCGTGTTCGACCAGATCTTCAGCCGCGTGGGTGCCTCCGACAACCTCGCGAAGGGGCAGTCGACCTTTATGGTCGAGATGAGCGAGACGGCTCACATCCTCACCCACGCCACGCAGCGCTCCTTGGTGATCTTGGACGAGATTGGTCGCGGGACCGCTACCTGGGATGGCATGGCCATTGCCCGGGCGGTGGTCGAGCACCTCCACGATGAGATCGGGTGCCTCTCACTTTTCGCGACGCACTACCACGAGCTCACCGAGCTTGGCCGCATCATGGAGGGCATCAAGAATCAGAGCGTGGCGGTGAAGGAGTGGGGTGGGGAGATCATCTTCTTGCACAAGTTGGTCGACGGAGCAGCGAGCCGCTCCTACGGCGTCGAGGTGGCCTCCTTGGCGGGGGTCCCGCGTGCTGTGGTCGACCGCGCGCGAGAGCACCTGGCAGAGCTTGAGGAGCGGTCCCTGCGGCGAGAGACGCCATCGCAGCGGAGCGCGTCCGGGAGGATCGAGCCCTCACCTCAGCTCAGCCTTTTCGCCTATGACCCGAACGTCGAGGCGCTACGGGCGTTGGTCCGTGCCTTGGCCGCTGTCCCGGTCGAGGCGACGACTCCCCTCCGAGCTCTGCTCTTGCTCGAGGAGCTGGGCGAGGAGGCCAGGAAGCTGATGCCTCCTGCCTGAGACGCCGTGGAGCGATGGGGTGTGCGCCTCTTGGCGGAGCTGCGCTGGCGCACCCGGCGCTACTGAACGAGTCCAGCGGGGTCCTGGGAACAGGTCGCCTCGAAGTCGAGGAAGAGGACATCGAGCGCCTGTAGGTCGAGGTGGCGCAGCTCCACCAGGCGGCGACGTTCCTCTTCGCTCAAGGGCGTCACCTCGAGGGCCTCTTCGATGCGACGCAGGCCCACGATCAGGTTGCGGAAGGTGTCTTGGAGAATGGAGCAACGGTGCGCGCCACCGTCGAAACGAGCGCTGAGCTCGCTCTCGAGGAGGAGCGCGTAGAGCTCCATGTGGTGCGCTCGGTGACGAAAGAGGACCACCTCGCCCGGCGTCCTCGCTGCGGCTTCGTAGCGCACCAGGCAGCTTGGGTAGGCCTCCACAGCTTGCTCCAGCATGGCCTGCAGCACAGCCTCGTCCCTCTCGTGCCGCAGCGCGTGCCGCACACCGTCGAGGATCGCCTCACACGCGTCGATAGCGCCAAAGTCCCGAGCGTCCTCCGCACCCTGCGCTGGACGCGCCTGCGTGGAGCACCCAGCAAGCGCCAGAGCGGCTGCAGCGACCACCAGGGGTAGCCGCAGCGAGCGCCCGTAGCCCGCGGCGGTCGTCCACCTCGGTCGTGCGCGCCGCGCCGGTGCGAGGGAGGTCATGGGAGCAAGGTTCGCTGTGACGCGAAGAGAGTCGCCCTCTGCAACACCGGTCCTGCGTTGTCGAGCCGCGTGGCGATGACCTCGATCAGCCCCAGCACGAGATCGAGGCAGTGCTCGGGCTCGGCCTCCCGAAGCTGGTGGAACGCTGCGCTGTGTACGCTGGCGAGGACCGTCGCTTCACAGGCTCGGACCGTAACGCGCCGGGTGGTCGGCGCCAGCAGGGACAGCTCTCCGAAGGTCTCCCCTGGGTGGAGCCGCGTGACGACCCGCTCCTGCCCCTTCCCTGAATCCGCAGCGAGAGACACGTCGCAGGCGCCACGCAGGACGACGAAGAACGCGTCGCTCTCGGCGCCGGTAGCGAAGAGCTCATCCCCGGCTTCCCCCTCCAGCACCTCGATCCCCTGGATGACGAGGTCAAGGCCAGCGCTGGACAGGCGGGCGAAGGGGAGGATGCTGCGAAGCGAATCTCTGATTTCCGAGGGCGTCATGTTGCAGATTCCCAGGCTGAACGGTGAAGGCGAGCGTTGTCGACGTAGTGCAGGGCGGACATCCGGAGCGCGGCCCGTTCCTCCTCGCGGAGAGGTCGCGCAACGCGTGCTGGGCTCCCCAAAACCAGGCTGCCGGCCGGAGCGTGGAAGCCCCCTGTCACCAGCGCGCCAGCGCCCACCAGGCACTCGTCCTCAAGGAGCGCACCGTCGAGGACGATGGCACCCATACCGATGAGCACCCGCTCGCCGAGCGTCGCGCCGTGGACAATCGCCCGGTGGCCGATCGTGACATCATCACCGACCACGACATCAGGGCCCCCGCTGTTGCCGTGCACCATGGCGTGCTCCTGGATGTTGACCCGTGCGCCAATGCGGATGGCGACCACGTCACCACGGAGGACCGCATGGTACCACACGGACGAGTCGCTACCCAGCGTAACGCGACCGAGGATCAAGGCGCCCGGAGCAACGAAGACGCTCTCCGCGATCGAGGGGACGTGGCTTCCCAGAGCAAGAACACTGCGCATGAGCCTCGTGGGCTGCGGATGGGCCTACACCGCCGAAACTGGCGGGACCCTACCACGCAGGACCGGCGTTGTCAGCGACCTTCCACCCGCGACTCGCAAGGTGTTGGCCAGACAAGAGAAGTGTAGCGGGCATCGCGCCTGTCGCGGTGCCGCTCGCGATCGCCCGCTCGCGGCGCTTATCCTAGGGCGCCCCGCGCTCGCGCTTCGTCGATCGCAGCGCGGAGCTCCGGCAAGTCAGCCAAGAAGCTCCCGGTATGGCTCTGAGCAGCGAGCGCCACCTGCGCCGGTGACCCCGCAGCGACGATCTCTCCGCCGGCGGTCCCGCCCTCAGGACCTAGGTCAATGAGATGATCGACACACTTCAGGAGATCGAGGTTGTGCTCGATCACGACCACCGTGTTTCCCCCGGCGACGAGCCGCTGGAGGACCGCGATGAGGCGCTGGATGTCCTCGAAGTGCAGGCCGGTCGTGGGCTCGTCCAGCAGGTAGAAGGTCTTCCCGGTCGCGCTGCGTACCAGCTCTCGCGACAGCTTGATCCGTTGCGCTTCGCCCCCAGAGAGGGTCGTGGAGGGTTGGCCTAGCGGCAAGTAGCCGAGACCAACGTCCGCCAGGGTCTGGAGCGACTTCCGAATGCGGGGGTGCGCGTGGAAGTGCTCCAGCGCCTGAGCGATGGGCATCTCCAGCACGTCCGCGATGTTCTTCCCCTGGAAGCGCACGCGAAGGGTGGCGTCGTTGAAGCGCCTACCCTGGCAAGCGTCGCAGGAGAGGTAGGCGTCTGGCATCGGGTACATGCTCAGCTTCACGACGCCGCTGCCCTGGCAGGACTCGCAACGTCCGCCCTCGGTGTTGAAGCTGAAGCGTCCGGGCGTGTACCCAAACATCTTGGCTTCGGGCATCTCAGCAAAGAGCTTTCGGATCTCGTCAAACACCTTGGTGTAGGTTGCCGGATTGGATCGCGGTGTTCGACCGATAGGCCGCTGGTCAATCTCGATCAGCTTGTCGATGGCCTCGATACCTTCTAGCGTCGCGCAGCCTACCAGGCTTGCCTCGGGGTCTCTAAGCCGACGTTCCAGGTTGGGGACCAACACGTCATGGAGCAGGGTCGACTTGCCAGCGCCGGACACCCCGCTGATACCGACGAACACCCCAAGGGGTAGATCGAGCGAGATGTCGCGCAGGTTGTGGTGTCGTACCCGCGTGAGGCGCAGCCAAGCGTGCGCCTCACGGGGTGTCGACGGTGGCTCAATGCAGCGTCGTCCCGACAGGTAGTCGGCCGTGATCCCCTGACCCTCGGCTGCCAGGGCGCTTGGGGGACCTTGAAAGAGGATCTGTCCCCCTTCGGACCCAGCCCCAGGCCCGAAGTCGATCACGTGGTCTGCCTCTTCAATGGTTTCGCGGTCATGCTCGACCACGACCACGGTGTTGCCCTGGTCGCGGAGACGCTTGAGCGCGGCGATCAGCCGGCGATTGTCTCGCTGGTGGAGGCCGATGGAGGGTTCATCGAGCACATAGGTCACCCCGCTGAGGTCCGAGCCGAGTTGTGCGGCGAGCCGAACCCGCTGAGCCTCTCCGCCTGACAGGGTCGGCGCCCCGCGGTTGAGGGTCAAGTAGCCGAGCCCCACCTGGACCAAGAAGCCAAGGCGCTCGACGGCGCGTTCGAGCACCTCGCCGACGACGAGCACGTCCGTGTGTGCCAGCGTGAAGCCCTCCAGCGTTCGGTGGGCGTCGGCGATGGACATCGCAGAGAGCTCAGGCAAGCGGTGTCCGCAGAGCCGTACCGCGCGGCTCTCCTCGGACAGGCGCTCACCCTCGCACGTGGGGCAGGGACGGCTGGATAGGTATGGGCGGAGGTCCTCGCGCTGTGCCTCCGTCTCGGCGTCCAGGTAGCGCCGGTGGAGCTCGGCGAGGACGCCGTCGAAGTGCGCGCGTAGCGGTGTCTTGCGCCCCGGGATTCGGAGGGTCAGCGGATCAGGGTGCCCGTAGAGGAGCCACTGTTGGGAGACAGCGGGCAGCGCCTGCCATGGCGTCCGCCACGGGATGCCCAGCTCTTTGCAAGCCGCCTCTAGCATCTTCGCGTACGCCCGGTCGCTCTTCTTGTGGTCGAGCGCCAGCGGTCCGATGCAGCGCTGAGGCAGGGCGGCGGCAGGGTCTGTCACGACGAGCGTCGCGTCCATCGCGGGCTCAGTCCCAAGGCCCTTGCACGTAGGGCACTGCCCGAGGGGCGAGTTGAAGCTGAAGCTCTGGTGGGTGATCGCTGGCATCGCGCGTCCGCAACCCGCACATTGGCTTCGGGTGGAGCGCAAGCGCTCCTCGCCCTCGTGGTCGCCGTTGTCCAGGAGCAGGAGCACCTGGCCTTCGCCGAGCCGCAGGGCGTCAGCCAGGCTCTCCTGGAGTCGGGCGGCGGGGGTACGCCCCAGGACAATCTTGTCGACCACCACGTCGATGTCGTGGCGGACGTTCTTGGAGAGGCGGTCCAGGTCTGCCGGGTCGTGCCACGCGCCGTCCACGCGCACCTGGGGATAGCCGGCGCCACGGCAGGTGACGAAGAGGTCCTTGAACTCGCCTTTGCGTTGGCGCACGACTGGGGCCATGAGGCGCACCTTGGTCCCTGTGCCCAGCGCCATCAGCTCCTTGAGCAGCTCGTCGGGGTGCACGCTCTCGACGGGGATCGAACAGGTCGGGCAGTAGGGGGTCCCCGCTTTGGCGTAGAGCAGGCGCAGGTGATCATGAATCTCGGCGACGGTGCCGACTGTGGAGCGCGGGTTGGTCGCGACCGCCTTCTGTTCGACCGAGACGGTGGGGGACAAGCCGACGATGCGGTCCATGGCGGGGCGTTCCATGGCCCCCAAGAACTGGCGCGCGTAGGTGCTGAGGCTCTCGATGTATCGTCGCTGACCCTCGGCGTAGAGTGTGTCGAAGGCGAGAGAGGACTTGCCCGAGCCCGAAGGACCTGTCAGCACGATCACCCGCCGTTTCGGCAGGGTGACGTCGACGTTCTTCAGGTTGTGGACGCGGACTCCCTCGAGTCGTATGTGGTCGTTGGCCATGAGCCCTGCTTGGGGGGTCGGCGCGCTGGCGTGGCGCGCACGGAGGGGAAGGGATGGAAGCCCGCCCTGGGGAGGGCGTGGCGCGTTGTAGGCAGCTTTTCATGAATGAGAAAGCCCCCGGAGCGTGGCGTGCTGTGTTGGGATGGACGCTTGTGGCGGTGCTCCTCCTCAACGTGTCCTCGGTCCTCGCCCACTGGGTCGGGGCGCCCCCGATGCTGGTGGTGGCCTTTGGGACCGTCGTCGCGATGGGAGGCACAGCCGCCTGGGCGGAGCGCGCGATCCCCGGCGGGCGTGCCTGGTGGCGCTGGGGGTCATGCTCCCGGGGCCACGTGGTGGGTGCGACGGCCCTCGGCGTAGGCGTAGGTCTCGTCGGCACCCTGCTGCTGCTCGGCACGGCCGCGCTCTGGCCGGGCGGCCCCGAGCTGCTGGCTGCCCGGGAGGTGGTGCTCGCACCCTTGCTGCGCGTGGACGACGCCCGCTGGATTCCAGTGGTGGTGCTGGTCCTCGCGTTGCTGCCCGGTGTGTTTGAGGAGGGCCTTTACCGCGGGGTGCTGCGCCACCTCTTGCTGACGTGGTCGCCAACGCGGCGCGTCCTCTTCCTGGCGCTCTGCTTTGCCGGAGCTCACCTCGACGTGTTGGGCTTTGTGGGGCTCTTCGTCGCCGGTGTGGCCTTCGGATGGTTGGCCGAGAGAGGAGGGGGGGTCGGTCTCGCGATCATCGGACACGTGGCCATGAACGCCTTCAACGCGGTCGTGTTGGTGCGGGTCGCGACCCTGCCCGGGGTGGCGGAGCGTCCAGGGGTGCTGTTGGTTGCCCTCGGGGTGGCGGGCGTGCTTCTGGTGACGGTAGGCGTACGGCTCATCGGCGGCCGCGGCGAGATGAAGCGCCGCTGATGGGCAGCGCTGGCGCGGAGCGCTTGCGGCCTGAGCGGTCGCATGGCAACGTGCTGGACGAGGTGGTACGCCGCTTCTGCCTGTCCGCTGGTGGCTGGGTCAAGACCAGGATTTCGGATGCGTGTGCGCTTCGCTGGCCTGACGGATGTTGGGCGTACTCGGGACAACAATGAGGACGCCTTCTTCTTGAGTGATGACGAGCCGATGTGCTTCGTCGCCGACGGGATGGGGGGGCACAGCTCGGGTGAGCTGGCCTCGGCGCTGGCGCTCGAGGCCATCCGCGTTCACTACCGCAACACGCGAGATGCGGACGGCGCGACGACCTCCGTGGTGTGGCCTGAGCGGCGCAAGCCACCGGGCCACGAGCAGGAGCGCCGCATCGTCGAAGCGCTGCTCTTGGCGAACGAGGTCGTGTTTCAGGAAGCCAACGTCTCCGAGGAGCGGGCGGGCATGGGGACCACTCTGGTGGGCGGCTACTTCTTGGAGTCCGGGGTGTATGTCGCTCACATCGGGGATTCCAGGGCCTACCGCTTGCGCGGCGGCAACCTCGAAAGGATCACGCGAGATCACAGCCTGGCGGACGAGTACCTCCGCATGGGGCTGCTTCGTGAGCTCGAGGTGGGGTCGTTCCCTTACCGCAACGTGATCACCCGTGCCGTCGGTCTGCGTGACCTCGTGGAGCCTGAGGTGAACTTCCTGACCCACCAACCGGGCGACCTCTTCCTCTTCTGCTCTGACGGACTGACGGACCCGCTGGAAGACCGAGAGATCGAGTACCTCATGCGCCACGCCCCGCCTCAGATCGAGGCGCTGGCGCAGATTCTCATCGACGCCGCGAACGAGTCCGGCGGTCCGGACAACATCACCGCGATCCTAGCCGAGGTCGTCGCTGATCACTGAGGCCCGCCTTGCGGCCCGCGTCCTACGCATCGTTTGCCGGGGAGAGCGCACAGGCTGCGGTGGCCCCGGAAGACGCGTTGATCGCGGGGGTCATGGCGGCGAGCGGGGGCGAGGATGCAGCGCGGAGGCGAGGTCGCAGCGCGGAAATTCTGGCGTCTCTCGCGAATTCGACCTTCCTCAGGGCACCGCGGGGTTCTTTGGTCCGATAGAGAGTGGGGTGGGCGCATCCGTGGCTTGGTCTCAAAGGTCACGGTGAGCCCGCCTTCAACTCCTCTGGATCGAAGGTGAGCGATGGTGAACGACGACATGACGCTGCGGCTCTGGGCGCAGTGGCCGGGTAGCGAGTATGCGTTTCGAGACCTCCTCTTGGGTACGTCCGCCCTCGATGTGGGGTGGGTCTCCAGGCCTGTCCGCCTCGTCATGGGGGACGCGTGGCGCCCGCTCGCCGAGGCGTGTGACATCGGGCAGCGCTTGCTGGACGGCTTGACGGCCTCGCCCATCGGCCCGGCTGCGGTGTTGCCCGAACCTGCTTCGGCGTGCTGGCTGCCCACGGGTGTTGGGGCGTACCGGGTGGTTGGGGCTGGCGAGGCGCGGCCGTGGGCGGGCCGTCTCCTTGGTGTGGTGGGTACTCGGGGCATTGACGCCGGGGTGGCAACGCGGGTGGGCGCCTTCCTGCGGGGAGTGCTCGAAGCGCTCCCGGACGCTCGCGTGGTTTCCGGCGGCGCGTATGGCTGCGATGCGTTGGCTCAGCGGGTCGCGCTCGAGCTTGGGCGCCCACCTGTGGTCCTGCTCGGCGGTGGTGTCATGCACGCAGGACCGGCCGGGGAGCGCGCACACCTCCGGGAGGTCGCAGCGAGCGGAGGTAGCGTCTGGACGTGCCGCCCTCCATCGGTGCGGCCGCGTCGCTTCGAGCTGCTGGCCCGCAACGCCTGGCTTGCGCGCCTCGTCGACGGCTTGGTCGTGTTGCGCGCACCACTGCGGTCTGGCGCCCTGCACACGGCGCGCGAGGTCTTGCGCCTAGGGAAGCCGGTGTGGGTTCTCCCCGCGGAGTTTGACGCGGTGGACGCGCAGGGATCCAACAGGCTCTTGGCGCGGGGCGCGTTGCCTCTGCTCTGGGCGGGCGACGTTGTGGAGCGCTGGCCGGAGCTTGCGAGCATCGCGGAAGGTGCAGGATCCTCACCGGGACCGCGAGAAGAACCAGCCTTGGGCAAGGTCGGGGGTTGCGCTGTGCCCTGCGGCAGCGCAGCACCGACCAGCTCGGAGGAGGGTCGACGCCTCTGGGATGCGCTCGCGGGTGGGCCGTCGCACCGAGACACGCTGGGCCAGCGCCTCGGGTGGGCCTCGTCTACCCTCAGCGCCGTTGCACTTGAGCTGGAGCTGGGGGGGTGGATCGCTTCACGTCCGGGCGGGGTGCTGATCAGGACCTAAGCGGAACTCGGATGTCACGAGCCCATCTGCCCGTGGGGACGACAAGGGAGGTTCGTCTCCCGAGCGCCCGATGTGGCCTGACCGCCGCCGAAAGGAGCGTGCTCCGCTGCCAGGACCCCGGATGCCCCTTGTCGCTGCGTGCTGGCTACGGTAGCAGCCTCTCGGCGTTGGTGTAGGCGGCGCGCTGTCCTGTTGATTGTGCGTGTGCCACCGAGGAGTGAGGGAGCATGGGCATAGAGCTTGTGGTGGTGGGGTCGATTGGCCTGGACGATGTAGAGACGCCCTTCGGTTCCGCGAAGGCGTCGCTCGGCGGCTCTGCGATCTATTTCTCCATGGCGGCCAGCTATTTCGCGCGGGTCGGCATGGTCGGCGTGGTGGGGGATGACTTCCCTGAGACGGCCCCAGCAATGTTGCTCAGGCGGGGCGTGGACCTGGAGGGGCTGGAGCGTCGCGCGGGCAACACCTTCCGATGGGGTGGGCGCTACGGCTTTGACCTCAACGAGCGTGAGACGCTCTTCACTGAGCTGAACGTGTTCTCGGACTTTCGTCCCGAGCTTCCGTCGGCCTACCGCGGTGCTCCCTTTCTCTTCTTGGGGAACATCGATCCCGCGCTGCAGCTTCATGTCTTGACGCAGGTCGAGCGCCCATCGTTGATCGCGATGGACACGATGAACTTCTGGATTCATGGCCAGAAGGGAGACCTCCGCAAGGTGCTTCGCAAGGTGGATGCGCTGCTCTTGAACGACAGCGAAGCCCGGGAGCTCACCAACCGGACCAACATCGTGTCGGCCGCTCGAGCTATCGCGGAGCTGGGTCCGCGCATCGTGGTCATCAAGCGCGGTGAGTACGGGGCGATGCTCTTCTTCGAGGGTGAGTTCTTTTACGCACCGGCCTTCCCCTTGGAGGATGTGCGGGATCCCACGGGGGCCGGCGACTCCTTCGCGGGTGGTTTCATGGGCTACCTCGCGCAGTGCGGTGAGCTGACGTGGGATGCGCTCTGTCGTGCGACTGTCGCCGGATCCACCCTGGCGAGCTTCAGCGTGGAGGCCTTCAGTGTCGAACGGCTGCGCAGCTTGGACACGATGGCGATTCAGCGCCGGGTGCTCGCGTTCCAGAAGCTGACCCATTTCACGAGTATGGACGGTAGCCTTCGCGTGGCCCCTGGTGTGGTCCACCCCTGAGCCGAGGGTGCTCCTCCGAGGCATCGTGGCGCCCACGGCTAGCGGGGGCCGTAGGCGTGAGGGGCACGACGCAGGAGCGCGCATCCTACGCCACGATGCTTGAGTCACAGGCCGGTGAACGCTAGGTTGAGGCCGTTGGTCTTGATGCCACGTCTCCCGGAGTTTGCCATGCTGATGTCTCGCCTGTCCTTCGTCCTCGTGTTGCTCATGTGCCTGGTTCCCCCGATCCTCTCGGGTTGCGGCAGCGATGACGGCGACGGCCAGCCCACGCCCCCGGACCAGGACACCACGCCGGTCCCGGACGTCACGGAAGGCGCTCGCTATGAGGATATGTCCTGCCGTTTGACCACGGTGTTCATCCGGGCCCCTCAGAGCGCGCGCTTGCTGAACAGCTTGATCGCGGCGGACATCGCTGACGGAACGCTCAACGTCCTGATCGACATGAAGGACTTCTCTGAGCCGGAGGGTGGCAAGCAGCAGCTCATGATCACGGGCAACGCGGCCGATGAGGTCGAGGGTGGTTACGCCTGGGCGGACATCGTCGATGAGATCGTCTACGTGCGTGCTGAGATCGACGGGTCAGGGCGCTTGACGGGGGTCGACACCCTCGACCTGATCTTCCCCGCGTCGGTCCCCGGTGGTGAGGGCGTCGTTCGCTTGCCCTTGCGCCACATCAACATCAACGCGCAGCTCTCCGGCGAGGGGAGCGCGCGCGAGCTGCAAGGTGTGCTGATCGGCGCCATCTACAAGGCGGACGCTGACGAGATCATCGTTGCCATCACTCCTGGCGCGGAACCCGCACCGATCTCCAACGTGCTTGGAGAGCGCAACATGAACTACCCGGACAGCACCAACCCGATCGGTTGGCGCCTGGAGGCGGACATCCGCTGCCAGGAAGCAGCGTTGATCGCCAATTGATGCGCTGGAGGCCGGGGGCAGCGATGCCTCGGACCATGACGTGACGTCCAGCCGTGCCATGCGTCCCGCCGCGCCTCACACGCGCGGCACCAACAATTCGTGCGGGTGCTGACCAAAAGCCACGTGTCGGCCACAGTCCGCGTTCATCCTGACCCCAGCATCGTCCTGGAGATGTCCCTCATGTCTTCGCGCTCACAGCCTGCCATCCCTTCGCGCTTCGCCTCCCCGTGGTCTCTGGCTGCTCTCGCTGTCAGCGCTCTCTTGTGGGTTGGCTGCGCCGCGGCTCCTAGCGCTCCCGCGGCAGCCGCTGAGCCGCAGGCTGTGGCTGGGGAGGCCGCGCAGGCGCCTGCTGCGGCCAGTGGGACGTCGTCCGCGCCGGGCCGCGCGGCTGCTGGGGAGGCGTCCACATCGAGCGGTCGGCTACCTCCGCCGAGTGACGCGAGCGCGGCACCCGAGGCGCTGCGGATGTGGGTCGTCGATGTCGGGCAGGGCGATGGGACGATCATCATCAGCCCCGAAGGTCGCGTCATCGTGTTTGACGCCGGTACCCGGGGTGGGGGCGCCAACGTCGTGTCGCTCCTGCGCCAGCTCGGGGTCCGGACCGTCGACCTCGCGGTCATGAGTCACGCGCACAATGATCATATGGGAGGATTCCGGGACATCATCGACAACTTCACGGTTCGTCGCTTCTTGGACCCAGGGTTTGCGCACACGTCCCAGGTGTATCTGAATCTGCTGGACCAGCTCGCGGCGAATGAGATTCCGATCTTCACCGTAGAGACGGGAGCGCGCATCCGCGTCGACTCCTTCGTGGAGTTCGAGGTGCTCGCGCCCAGCCAGCCCTTCTTTCGGGGCACGCGTTCTGATGTCAACGCGAACGGTATCGTGGTGCTGATGCACTTCGGAGCGCATCGCATCCTGATGATGGGAGACGCTGAAGCGGAGACCGAGCGCCGTCTCCTCGCCGAGGGCAACCTCACCCCCGTGGACGTGCTCCGCGTGGCCCACCACGGCTCCCGCCACTCCAGCCTGAGCGAGTTCCTCGCCGTGGTGCAGCCCAGGATCGCGATCATCTCCTGCGGAGCCAACAACTCCTACGGCCACCCCGCGCCGGAGACGCTGGAGCGCCTCGAGCGCGCGGGCGTGGCGGAGATCTACCGGACGGACCTGCACGGCACTATCTTGATCGAGTCCAACGGGGAGGTCATGGTCGTCACGCCGGCCCGACTTCCCTGACCCCCAGTGCACCGGAGGGAGCATGACATGGCGGTCGGGCGATGCGCTCGCGCGCACCATAGCCTCGGTGTTGTGTCTCTTCGTGCTCTGGCTGGACCCAGTGCTCACGGGGTCCGAGGCTCGCGCCGAGACGGCGCCTCCGGTGCTGGACCTCAACGAAGCCGACGAGACGGCCCTGGAGACCCTTCCCGGCATTGGACCGGCCCGGGCCAGGGCCATCACGGCGTACCGAACGCAACACGGACCCTTTCAGCGGCCCGACGACATCCAGAGAGTCTCGGGGGTTGGGCCTTCCACCTTCGCGCGCATCTGTGCCCGAATCCGCGTAGGTGATCAGCCGGGATGCACACGTGAGAGCCCACCCGCCCAGGAGTCAGGTCTGCCTGCACGGGCGTCCATCAACGTCAACCTGGCCAGCGTGGAAGAGCTCATGACCCTGCCCCAGATCGGCGAGCGGCGAGCGCAGAGTATCGTCGCCTACCGAGAGCAGGTTGGCCCCTTCGAGGCGCCGGACGACCTCCTCGTGATCTCGGGCATCGGACCCGCGACCATGGAGCAGCTGAGGCCCTACGTCAGGACACACGTGGACCTCAATCGTGCCACCCTCGAGGATCTCAGCCGGATTCCGGGGGTCGACCCTTCGCTCGCTGAGCGCGTCCTGCGAGACCGTGAGGAGCGCGGCCCCTTTACCGCGGTCGAGAGCCTCGTGCGGGTCTCCGGCATCCTGCCAGGCGACTTGGCCCACTGGCGACGTTACGTCGTCGTCGACACGCCCTGAATCAGCGCTGGGTTCGGGCACATCGCCCACTCCCGGGAAGGAGGGGCGCTGGCTCAGGCGTCGGGGGCCGGGCCAGCCGCTCCTGCCGGCCCGCCGCCTCCGAGCGCGGCCAGCGCGCGCGGGTAACGCGCGGAGAGGAAGAAACCTAGGGTGCTTCCTAGCGCTGGATGTCGCCGCGTCGCAGCCTGCCATGACGCCATCCCCTGGGCAGGAATCTCCTCACCACAGAGCACACCCAAGAGGCTGAAGCCCGCCACGACATCGCCGCTGACCAGAAGACCGATCTGGCTGGCGATCGCCAAGGTGTCCTCGCGATAGCGCTTCGCGTCGGGCAGCAGCGCCCGCGGTACGCGCGTCACACGCTTCGGACGGTCAGCGCCCCCAACCCGGACCAGCCACTCCTCATAACGCGCAGCCATGGATTCGTCGAAGGTGGGCCGGTCCGAACGGGCAGGAGCCAGCGCCGCCTCCAGGAAGAGGAGCCAGTCGAGGCCTTCCAGCGCATAGGTGACCGCATACTCGGGACGCGCCAGCGTGCTCCCCAGACCCAGCGCGAAGCGGACCAGCCCCTCATCCTCCGACGCAGCAAGCTCTGGGGCGACCAGCAGCATGGGCTTCGATGCGAAAACGACGCGGATCGGTAGGCGCGCCTGGGGGTCGACCCAGATGGGGGGGCTCTGTCCCGTCGCTCGCTCGATGCTGCGTCGCGCAGCCGTCCACACCTCGCTCTCCTGCGGAGGCGCAAACCCCTCGGTGGAGGGTTCGGGTAGCTCAGCGGCCAACGCCCCCGCTGCTGCGGCCACCAGGTCGCGCACCGGACGGGAGAGCAGGACAGAGGCCACAAAGGTCTCGTCCACCTTGCCCTGCAAGGTGCCTGGCCCGACCCGCGGGAGCGCGCTCTCGTGCTCTCCAAGCAGGGCCAGCTCTTCGTCACTCGCCAAGCCGACGAGCAGCTTGGCCTGCATCGCCGCAACCAAGAGGTCGACTCCCTCTGCCGCCGAGGCGACGTGGGTCAGGGTCTCAAGATGCCGCGTGTCGAGCACGCCCTGCTGCGCCAAGTGCCCTGCGAGTTCACGCGCCGCGTCGACGTCGAGCGTCCGGTCGCGCGTGCAGATGTCAAAGAGCGTCGTCTGCACTTGGACATCCTCAGGGGCAACCCGGAGCACTTCCTCCAAGTGGGCGCGCGCTTCCTCCGGCCGATCCAGCGGGTCCACGAGGAGCTGGCCGAGCAGCCGCTGAAGCTGCGCGCGAGAGGCAGCCTGCGACACATCGACGCGTTCCAGGAGGTCGTAGAGCGCCTCGGCCAGCGCCGCGTGTTCGCCACGCTGGGACTTGCGCTCCACGATCAGGCGGAGGGCGACCGGCTCCTGTGGGTCGATGCGCAGCACCTCCATCAGATCCTGCTCAGCGTCGGCGTCGGATGCCTGGAGCTGGGCGCGCTCCAGCAGCAAGGGCACCCTGTCGGCAGGCTTCTCGACCCTCCCGAGGACCTCGCCCAAGAGCGCAACGGCCTCGTCGTTCGTCACGAGCCCGACGAGCGCGCTCACCGCGTCCCGGACGAGCTCCGCGTCGACGCCCTCCAAGGTGAGCACCTGGCGGAACGACCGCAGCACGTCAGCGCGCCGGTCGGCTCGCGGGAGCAGCAGGTGTCCGGCAGCGAAGGCCGCCAACGAGCGCACCGACGCGGGGTAGGTCGCGGCGTCCATCATCTCGTGCAGGATGGCCACCGACCTCTCCGTGTCGGACATCGAGGGCAAGGCATCGACCACCCCCAGGAGCGCGTCCTCGTCACTACCCGCACACGTTCGCGCTTCTTGCAGCATGGACCACGCGCCCGTCTCGTCCCCCTCTGCGGCGCTCGCCCGCGCCAGGAGCACCAGCGCGTGCGCACGGGTCACAGGGGCCAGCGACGCATTGCGCAAGAGCGGGGCGACCTGGATTCGCACGGCCGCGGGGTTGTCGCGCATGAGGCTGATCCGCGCCAGCCCCAAGGCCGCGGGAACGTAGCCCTCGGCCTCCAGCACCGCCTCGCCGAACGCATCGAAGGCCTCCTCGTACGCACCGCGCTCTTCGTGCACCGTGCCCAAGCGGGCTAGGAGACGGGGTCGCCTGGGATCCGCTGCGGTCTCACCGAGCGCGACCTCGACCCAGAGCGGAAGGCTCCCCAGGGTGTCGTCGTCAAGGAGCCGGCTGTAGGCGCTGAGCGCTTCGTCCCACGCGCTGGCAAGGAAAGCGACATCGCCGTGTAGCAGCCAGGCTTCGCCGGCACCCGGATCTTCCGCCGAGAGCTGGCGGGCGAGCGGAAGCGCCTCGCTGGCGCGGTCCAAAGCTTGCGCCAACAAGAGGGCGCGCTCCCGCCGCGCTTCGTCTCGGGCCGCCTTGTCGTCCAACACACTGTCGGCCCGCCCGAGCAGCGCCTCCAGCCGCTCCCAGCGCTCGGCGCGCACGAGCTCACCGCGCAAGCGCGCGAAGGCCTCACCGCGGACCTCCGGAATCTCCAGCGCGCGCTCCAACGCAGCCGTGGCCTGCTCCCCGGTCGCCTCGGCTTGCGCGCCTAGCGCAGCGACGCGCATCAGGTAGTGCGCGAGCCGGGATGAATCGCCCTCGAGCGTATCCGCGGCCTGCACCGCGCGCGCGGCCGCCGCGAACGCGGCCGCTGCATCCCCGCTGCGTTCCTCGAGCCGCGACCGGAGTGTCCACGCTTCAGGGAGCCCCTCGTTGATCTCCAACACGCGTTGCACGAGGGTGTGCACGTCAGCGTCAGGGGCCCCGCTGGTCTCCGCCGCGAGGGCGGCTTCCAGAAGGACAAGCGCGCGACGGTGGTCCTCGTCGACAAGCGCAGCCAGGGACACCAGGGCCTCCACGTGCTCGGTCCAAGCCTCGGCGCTTGCCTCTGCGCGCGCGCACGCCTCCCAAGCCGCTGCGCTCTTCGGCATCAAGGCCACCCACTGTCGTGCGACATCTTGGGCCAGTGCGGGCGACTCTGCATGCTCCTCGGCCATGGCCATCGCGTCAGCCAGCCAGGTCTCCGCGTCCGGGTGCTCAGGAGAGGCTGCCGCGGCCTGAATGCGAATGGCGCTGTAGATGTCCCACAACCCCGCGCCCTCGGCCATCTGGAGAGCAGCGTCGCGGGAGTTGGTGGCGTCAGGGAAACGCTCCAGGACACCCACCAAGGTATCGAGCGCCAGCGCAACATCGCCGAGGGTCTCCGCCTGGAGCCTCGCAAGCTCACAGGCCAGCGCATCCGCTTCGAGCCCCTCGTTGCTCTGCTCCAGGCGAGCCGTGAGCACACCCACCAGGGTCTCGTGCGCTCCTGCTTCGGAGAGCGCGCGCTCGTAGCGTTCCCTGAGCGCCTCGTCGTCGGGATGGTGCGAGAGGTGGGCTGCCAAGGCCTCCGCCAGCGCTGGCGCGTCCCCACGCTCCTCTGCGAGATCGATCCACGCCAGCCGCCACGCCCCTCCGTCGCCCACCATGAGCGAAACGCTCCGAGCCAAGGCGAAGAACGCGGCCCCGTCGCCCAGGTCCTCCAAGAGGAGGGCAGCATCCAAGGGGCCGGGGAGCTCGTCCGGTGCCAGCTCTGCGAGCAGGTGCCACGCGTCGGCGAGGGCCCTCGGCGCACGCGCTGCTTCAGCGGCTTCGACGAAGTGCCGAAGGGCCTCGTGTCGCTCTTCGCGGTCCAGCGTGGGCAGCGCGGCCCAAGCCTGGAGGGCGTCGAGGAGCGGCTGGGGGTTCGCGGAGGAGCGCGCGAGCTCCTCCATCGTGCCCAAGATTTCGCGATCCCCCGAGTGCTCGGCCCACAACGCGTGCAGCGTTTCCCAGGAGGCGTCTGCCCGGCCAAGCTGGTTGCCTTGAACGCGTGCCACCTCCAGGAGAAGCGCCTTGCGCCGGGTCGGCTCCGCGTCGCTGGCCAGCCCCTCGAAGAGCCGCACGAACACGGGCCAGAGCGCCTGCGCGTCGGCGAGGGCGGCGAAGCGCTCGCGGGCTTCTGTTGCGAAAGGATCCACCTCCAGCGCAGCCAGAAGCGAGGCGGCCGCGTCCTGTGTCAAGCGCAGGTGATCGAGCTCCACCGCAGCCTTGCGGACGAGCAGCCGGACCTCCTCTTCGGGGTCTTGGACCTCTTCCCAGCGCTGGTTCAGGACGTCGACATACTCTCGCCAGAAGCCGTGCTCGGACGCGATGTCATGGAGCATAGCGTCGACCGCCTCGGGTTCCGGGGCGAAGCGGCGTGCCTCGGCGAGGATGGCGAACGCGCGGTCGGGTAGGCCGAGGTCGCGCAGCGCAATGTCGGCCGATCGGTCGAGCGCGCGCCACGAGGCGTCGGCGTCCTTCGGACGCGCCTCACGCATCGCTGCGTAGTGAGGTAGTAGCAGCTCACGCTGCTTGCGCCGCCCGGCGACCTCCTCCAGGGCGTCCAGCAACGGGCCGGGCCGGAGGCTGCCGGCGAAGGCTTCCTCCAGGATCGCCAGGGCCGTGTCGTGTTCTCCCAAGTGGAGGTCCAGGACCAAGCCGAGCTTCGCCTCCAACCCTTCGCGGCGCCGGATGTCCCGCGTCGCATCGGCGACCTTCCGCAGCACGAGCGCCCACGACCGGTAGTTCTTGCTCTCCTCGGCGATGCCCTCGGCGAGGGTCATGGCCTCGTCATCCAGCACCAGCACCTCAGCAGCGTGGACGATCAGACCCATCGCGTCTTCCGACCGGCTCAGGTGATCGTGCAGCACGCGCGCCGCCCGCAGAAAGACCTCCGCCTTGAGCTCGATGAGGCCCGACGCGTCCGCCAGCCGCTCCAGGGTCTCCAGGTGGTCGTCCCACAGCGCAGCGCCCGCTTGGATCCGCGCGAGGTCTTCGAGCATGGTGAGGTTGCGAGGCTCCAACGCCAGGGCGCGCTGCAGCACGGACGCTGCGTCCCGAGGCCTTCCTAGCGCCTCGTCGAGCAGGCGTGCCTCCTCGCGGAGTGCACTGACCTTCGCCTCCTCAGAGCTCGCCGCCGCGGCGATGCGTTCCAGGTGAGCACAGAGCGCCTCATGCGACTCCGATGCACGCAGCGCCTTCTCCATCATCACCAGGGACTCCGACTCCGCCGGATCCAGGTCGAAGACCGGGTCGAGCAAGCGAGCGGCCACCACAGGGTCATGGAGGGTCTGAAGAGCCAGCCGGGCACCCCGCTTGAGATGCCGAAGACGCTGCGCGGTGGGCAGGGACGCTACGCGACCGAGGGCCTCCAAGAGCAGCACCAGCGCGCTGTTGTCCTCGGCTTCTTCCGCGATGGCCATGAGGGCCCGCAACGCCGTGACATCCCCGGGGGCCTGCTCGACGATCGCCTCAAGATGGGCTCTGCGCAGCGCTACGTCCTCGACCAGCGCCGCCAGCGTCCGTCGAAGGGCTAGGGCGCGGGCGCCCTCGGCGCTCGCGAGCTGCGCAGCGCAGGCGTCGATCAGCCGGCGACGCTCCTCGGTCGTCAGCGTGTCCTCGGGCACTGGGTCGATCGCCTCGACGCCGAGAGACGTGTAGACCTCAGCTTCCCACGGCGCGGCTTCGGCGATCGCCATCCAACGGCCGCGGGCCTCCTCAGCGTGACCGCTCCCGTGCAAGAGATCAGCCACCCGGTAGTGCGCACGCAGCGTCGCCTCGGTGATCGCATCTCCGATGGCCTCCACCACCAGCCGGGCGACCGCTGTCCTCTGGTCCGGCACAAGCTCCTCCAAGAGAAGCACGACCTCCATCTCATCGGGCGCGTGGGCTGTCACAGCGGCCAGGAGCCGCTTGGCCGCGTCTTCTGCCCCAGAGGCGAGATCGAGGGCGACCAGCCGGCACGCCTCGTCGACGGGGAAGTGCTCCACGCCGCGTTGCTCCAGCCAGTCGCGGAGGGCCCCACGCTCGCGGGCCTCGTCCCCCGCGAGGCGGGCAGCTCGGACGGCCGTCTCCCACCACGGGAGGTCGCTCCCGTCATCGACCAGGCGCGCCCACTCGGCGAGGTGTCGCGCGGCGTCTGCATCCCCCGCTTCGAGGGCTGCGTCCGTCACATCGCCCAAGGCCGCGCGCAGCGCGGGAAAGGCCGGACTCTGGTCCAGCGTACCCATCCGGTCTTGCGCTGCGCTCCCGCGCTTGGCCGCCTCCGCCAGGGAGAGCCAGAACCAGTGCGCGGCGCCTGGCACGCGCGCATCCTCAGCCGCGGCCTCTTCCATCCACGCCAGCCACCACGGCCAGGCATCCGCGGCTCGGTCGACGCGGTGATGCAGCAGGAAGGCTGCCTCGATCCGCTCGCCGAGCGGGGCGCTGTCCGGCGTCGGCCGTCCCGCTTCGATGAGCGCACTGAGAGTAACCCAGTCTGCGTCCTCCCGGGCATCGTCCATCGCCTGCGCGCGAACGCGCAGGGTGGGGTGCTGGTCCAGCAGTGCGCGCGCGTCCGAGCGTGCCCTCTGACGGGACGCCGCGGCCGGAGAGGCAGCGACCAGCGCGTAGCGTCGCTGCGCGAGCTGGTCCATGCGGATGGCATCGACACCCTCCGCCCGAATCGCCTTGTCGAGCGCAGCCTCAAGCGCCTCTTGATCCCCCGCGTCCTGCAGCGCATCGAAGAGCGCGTCACCGACTCCATCATGCTCTGGTGCCCGTTCAAAGGCCTCCAGAAGTTCGGCGAGCCAGAGGTCGGGGTCGACCAGACCCTGCGAAGCCGCGAGCCAGGGCCACCATGCTTGGTCCACCGGGTGATGCATGCGCTGAGCGTAGAGCAGCGACCAGGCCTCTTCGAGGCGTTCAGACGCCAGCAGCGCCTCGTAGGTGGAGCGCAATGTGGCTTCATCCAGCGCTCGGTACAGGCCGGCAGCCGCAGACCACGCGACGCTCGTTGGGCCTTCATGGACCGAAGCGCCCAGGGCCATCAGCGCGCCCAGCGCCGCCGAATCCAACCCGGTGAGCTGGGCCGCGAGAGGTCCAGGGCCTTCACTCGCGCGCAGCGCGCCGCAGAGAATTCCATGGTGAGGGTGTCCTCGGTCCAGCGCGCCTGACGTCACGAGCGTCTGCAGGGCGTCCAGACGGGCCGCCGGGTTCTCGAGGCGGAGCGCGAGAAGGCGGGCGGCGAGCTCGTCGCGCTGGTGGGCGTCCGGTGCCATGGCGCGAGCGGTCTCCAGCGCCTGTGGATAGAGGGTCGGGAAGGGCGCGCGTTGCCTGTCGAGGATGGAGAGGAGCGCGGACGCCTGGTTCCAAGTCTCCACCTTCGCGAGCGCAGAGGCGAGCAGGCGCTCGCCGCGCTCCGGCAGCCCCAACGCCTCCACATGCAGGCGAGCCAACTCGAGGTGACCGTCCCAGCCAAAGACCTCGGGGTGGCGAGCCAGCAGGCTGGCGAGCGGATCCCAGGCTTGGCTCTTCGCCAGGTGGTCGCGCAGCGTCGTGAGAGCGCTGGGGGGGAGGGCGTCCGAGCATGGGAGCACCAGCTCGACGACATCGCCGCGCTGTGACCAGGCCGGGTCGGCCAGGATGGGCCCCAGCGCAGCGATGCATGCCGCGGCGTCCCCCAGCTCCTCCGAGAGGAAGCGTGCCAAACGCACGCGCGCCTCGTCCTCCTGTGTGCCTCCGCGGGCAGCGGCGACATCGGCTTCCAGGTGAGCGCGGACCAGCTCGAAGCAGCGGGTTTCGCGTACCAGGCGATCGACGACCTCCCGCCACAGCGCGCCCTCGCGCGCGTCCTTGGTCCGCGGCCACAGCGCTTCGAGCAGCTCCTTCAGCCGATCCGTGGCGAGCACACCGACCTCCGCGGCGCGGGCCGCGAGCGCCGGAGGAGCCTCCGCCATGCGCTGGGCGAGCGTCCAGGCTTCCCAAGCATACGCGCTGCGTTCGCGTGCATCGAGGGGCTGCGCCGTCAGCGCATCCAAGAGCCCCAGTCGCAGCCCGTCGTTACCCAGGTCTCGGGCCAACGCCAGCATGAAGGTCAAGAGCCCCTCGCCCGACACACTGCCCGAGTCGCGTACCCGCCCAGCCACCTCCAACACTTGGGCCTTGTTGGCAGGCGCAGCCTGCAGGGCGGCCTCCAGGGATGGCAGCGCCAAAGCGCGGACGTCAGCGTCACGGCTCTGCGCTGCGTGGGTCGCAACCTTGAGCCACCAGCCTGCCCGGACGAGCCCCGGCGCGTCCGGGTGCGCGATCGCGCGATCGCGGAGGCGGTGGACGACCGCCTCATGGAGGCCAGCCTCGGCGTAGAGCGCCAGGGCGTGCTCTTCCGCAAGCTCCGAGAAGTGCGTGGAGGTCACCTCCGGCCAAAGCGCCTCCATGCGCTCGACACACTCCATGGCGCGATGGGGCCGACCACGGCCAATCCAGCTCCAGCACAGGATCTTCAGCGCCGCATAGCCGCGGGCAGGGAGCACGCCGAGGGTCTCCTCTGCGAGCGCGACGAGGGCGGCGGGGTCTCGTCCGTCGGAGGAGGCCAGCGTCAGCGCCCGAATCGCGCTCAGGACGCTCCGATCGTGGTCCCCGACCAGCTCCATGAGCCCTTCCCAGACCGCTTCGTCCCGGCCCATCACACGGTGCATGGCCTCAAGAACATGCTGGCGGCTGCTGTGGTCAGGGCGCGTCGCAGACAACACCCCGAGCCAGAGCCGCGGCTGCAGCTCTGGTGACAGCCAGGCCGGCGCGGGAGACACCAAGCCCAGCAAGGCCTCTGCATCGCCACGCTCGCGTGCGGCAAGCCAGACGCGCTCCCACTCCAGAGGCTGGGTGCGGACGGACGTGGCGGAGGCTGTTTCGTTTGACATGGTTTCCTCTAGGCCGTGGACCCGGCGACAGCAGCGTGCGCGCTCAAGCGCGCCCACGCGCGGCTTTACCACGCGTCACACACGGGCAGCAACGACGTCAAGGCACTGTCGTTTCCCTGTCGGAAGGGCGACTTGATGCCCACCGCGCTCGCGCGACGCCCCCGGGCAGAACAAAGCCACGGCCGGCCACGTTGACGCATGCAGGGCAGGGCGCTAAGCCGGCCCAGATCCAGGTCAACGGGCACGCCCCGACCTTCCAACGGCATCGACCCCCTCACGACATCGACGGGCCTTTCATGACGATGACCACCAGACGCCTCCCCTTCCTCCTCGTCGCGCTGCTCCTCGTTCCAGCAGGTCACGCGACCAGCCAGCCCGCTGACCAGGCGCCGGAAGCTCGCGCCGACGTCATCGCCCGTGTCCTGAGCGCTGGCCTGGCGAGCGAGGAGCCCTTCACCCGCGCATGGGCGCTGCGGGCCTCAGCAGCCAGCGGCCAACGGGACGCGCCGGCGGCCGCGCTGCGCGAGCTGGACAACGCCAACCCGACCCTTCGTCTGGGTGCGGCGCTCGCCCTCGTTGAGCTGGGTCAGCGTCTTCCCCAGGCACACGCTGCGCTCACCCGTTTGGTCGTGGAGGCGGACGCCCAGGAGCGCGCGTGGCTCTTGGAAGGGGTCCTGGCTCACCTCCCTGAAGCCAGCCGCGTCGCGGTCCTCCGTGACAGCCTGCGCGGGGCGCCCGACGTGGGCTCCTTTCGGCAGATGATTCGGCACATCGCTTCCCAGGGTGGCAGCGCGGAGCTGGCGCTCCTGGACCCCGCCCTCCTGCAGGCGGACGCGGAGCGACGGCGCGCGGGCGTTCAAGTGCTCAGCAGCGTCCGACGCGCCAGCCTGGAGGACGCCGCGGCCCGCCTCATCAGGCAGCGGGATGTCGACGCGCGCCGCGACGGCGCCGACATCCTGATGGGCATCGCCACGCCTTCGGCGCGGAGCGCCCTGGCCCCGCTGCTGCGCGACCCAGACGCCGATCTGGCGCAGCGCGTGGGCTTCTTCCTGGCAGCCTACGGGGAGGCACCGGCCCTGGAGAGGGTGCGAGACATCGTGCTGCGCACGGACGCTGATGAGGATCTGCGTCGACGCGCCATGGAGCGGCTCCGTGATGGAGGGCCGCAGCTCCTGTCTTTTCAGCAGGCCCTGGGCCTGGTGCGCGAGGAAGGGCGCAGCGCCGCCTTCACGCAGGCAGCCTACGAGCTCTTGGGCGCGACAGCCTCGGAGCAGGCGATTGGGCACCTCCTCGCGATGCTCGACAGCAACTTCGCGGACGACCGCATCCTGGCCCTGCACGGGTTGGGGTACGCGCGCCAGCCCTCGCTCGAGGAGGTATTCCGCGGCGTCGTGCGCTCACAAGGCGTGGCGGACCTCCGAGCCGCCGGCATGATGGCCATGGGGCGCCTGCGCACCGAGTCGGCCGCAGAGGAACTGGCGGAACGGCTGCGCTTCGAGCGCACCACCGAGCAACGCGTGGTCCTCGTGCGTGCGCTGGGCGAGACAGGCGTCGCGAGCGCTGCTCAAGCCATCGTCCTGCAGCTCGCCCGACGAGACGACCCCGTGTCCATGGCCGCCATCGATGCCCTCGTGCAGCTCGGCAACCCGGAAGTGCGCCGCGAGATCGAGTCCGCCGCACAGACCTACCGGACGCCCGAGGTGCGCTGGCGAGCGGTCGTCGCGCTGATGCAGCTCGACCCCGTCGCAGGACGAGAGCGACTCATGCAGATGCTCGCGCGTCCCCCCGCAGGCTTTGAGCGCGATCTGGCCGATCTCTCGGACGAGCTCCGCTACGAAATCGACGTCATGCTGATCACCAACCCCGACACAGCGGTGCGTGACGCTGCCCTCGCTCGCGTCCGCTCGCGCGAGGACGGAGGCTGGGCTGCCCTGCGTCGCCACGCCCTCAGCGCTGCGCAGGCCGACGTCCGCCGGCAGGCCCTCCACGTGGTCTTGGCGCGCGGAGACCGTGAAGACCTCCAGACCCTGCAGGAACTCGCGACCAACCGCGACCGCCAGATTCGTCACCGCGCCCTCGAGGCCCTCGGCCGGCTCAACGATGAGTCGCTCGGCGACTTCTACGCGCAGCGCCTCACCGACACCGACGTCCCAGTGCGCTTGATCAGCGTATGGGCGCTGCACCGGATCGGCCAAGCGCAGTGAGGCTGAAGGCTAGGGCCGCTGCCGGCTCGGGACTGACGTAGCCTGGGGTGCTAGCGAAAGTCGATGCGCCAGAGAGCGCCTGTGGGTGCGAGCTGCAGGCTGTGTCGCGCACCAGCGGCCGGGTCGAGCCTGTCGCCTTGGGCACGCGCGCCCTCCGTGGCGGGCTGCTCGTCGGCCCGTGGGGCGAGGACAGCCATCACGACCCCGCCTGCGACGAGGAGCCCACCGGTGATGAGGAAGACGTTGGCGAGCGTCGCGTGCCGCTGGCCATCCTGACGGAGCTGCTCTGCGCGCGCAGGGTCCTGAGGAGCGACGCGATCAAACTCCTTCTGCGCATCCCTCATCTGAATACCCTGGAAGGCGCCGACGCCGAGGCTGACGACGCCCGCGCCGACGAGCCCGTAGGCCGCGTAGCGCATGCCGGGGCCTGGGTCTCCAGGCGTTCGGTCGACCGAAGCAGCCCGCATTCGGGCGCGAACGTCGTTGTTGCCGATGTCCACGGCGATGGTCTCGAGCCAGGTGCCATGGCCGTCGAGCGCGAGCTCGACGGCGTAGAGGCCGAGGCGGAGGTCTCGGATCTCGAGGGGGGTGCTACCGCGTGGCTCGCCGTTGACCCGCACCTGTGCTCCGGGGGGCGTGCTGGTGATGGTCAGCATGCCCTCGGCGCCGTAGAGCACCGAGCGACCCAGGATAGCGATGTGCGTGTCGAACGCGCGGTCCCTGTCGCGGAGGGTGTGCTCGACGCTCTGCATGGTCTGGGCGGAGCGAGCGTCCCACAGGATCAGTCGTACGCGGCGCTCCCCATTGCTCCCCTGCTGCAGCGACCCGTGGAGAAGCAGCTCGGAGCCCAAGGTATCGCCGATCATCTCGGAGCAGATGAGATCCAGCTCGGCGCATCCGTAGTTGCGCAGGGTCTCTTCCAACGTTTGGGTCGGGATGTCGTTGAGGGTGTAGCTGGGGTGAAGCTGCACCTGCGTCCGGAGGGCGTTGTAGAGCGCGCCAGCCTGGGTCTGGCTCGCCTCGTCGGCCTCCAGCAAGAAGACGGTGACGCGCGATGCCTGAGCGGGTAGAGGCCCCACCAGGATGCCGACGATGGCACCCAAGAGCCAAAGACAGGAGAGCGAACGCCTTGGTCGCCGACGCGCTGACGTGTGGTAGGCCATCACAGGTATATCCCTCCAGTTCTTCTCGCGGGTGGTCGTCACAGGTAGCTCCCATACCAGGTACTACACGATACGCATCATGATTCAACTTGATGGACTTGCAAAGAGCTTCGGTGACCGGACGCTATTTCGTGACCTGAACCTCACCCTCAGCCAAGGGCAACGCCTCGGTCTCATCGGCCCGAACGGTGCTGGCAAGACGACGCTCTTCCGCATCCTGGCAGGTGAGGCCAAGGCGGACGAGGGGCGGGTGGTCCTCCCGCGCGGCGCCAAGGTGGGCTACCTCCCACAGGACGTTGGTGACCTGGGGGACACGCCGATCCTGGATGTTGTCCTGTCTGGACGTCCTGCGTTGCTGGAGGCGGAGGTGGCCATCGCCGGGGTTGAGCATGAGCTCGCACAGGCGTCTGGCGAGGAGGCCACGCGGCTCGCGGACACGCTGGGTGCGCTGCACGAGACCCTGTTGACGCACGGAGGCTTCGGGGCACGCGCGGAGGCGGCAGCCATTCTCAGCGGCCTGGGCTTTGCGCGGGCCCTCCATCACGAGCCAGCCCGCGTGTTCTCGGGCGGATGGCGTATGCGCGTCCTCTTGGCCCGCCTCCTTTTCGCGCGGCCGGATCTCCTGCTCCTCGACGAGCCCACCAACCACCTGGATCTGCCGAGCATCGAATGGCTGGAAGAGACACTCAGCCGCTACGAGGGTACCGTCGTGTTGATCAGCCACGACAGGGCCTTCCTGAATCGCCTGGTCGACAGCATCGCCGCCTTTGATACCGACGGATTCCACCTCCACCGAGGGAACTACGACGCGTGGGAGGCCTCGCGGGAGGAGCGCCGGGCCCGGCTGGAGGCGGCAGCCCTTCAGCAAGCCAAGACGCAGCGCGAGACCCAGGCGTGGATCGACCGCTTCCGCTCGAAAGCCAGCAAGGCCAAACAGGTGCAGGCCCGCGTCAAGGCGCTGGAGAAGGAGCAGCGCGTCGTCGCGCTGGACGAGAGCAAGGCCATGCGCCTGACCTTCCCCGAGGCGGCGCCCTCAGGGAAGTGGGTGATCGAGGCAGCTACGCTGAGCGTGGGTTGGGCGGAGCGGGTGGTGTTGCGCGACGTGTCGTTTACGATTCAGCGCGGCGAGAGGGTAGCCCTTGTCGGCCCTAACGGAGCAGGAAAAACAACGCTCCTTCGGGCGCTTGCAGGCCAAATCCCGATCATGTCAGGGGAGGTCCGTCTCGGGCACAACGTCGTGTCCAACTTCTTCGCTCAGCACAGCTCCGAGAGCCTCAACCCTGCGAACACGATCCTCCAAGAGATGGAGCGCGCCGCCACGCTCGAGACCTTTCCTGCATGTCGTTCTATTCTTGGTGCTTTTCTTTTCTCCGGCGATGCCATCGAGAAGCCCGTCCGCGTGCTGAGCGGGGGCGAGCGCAACCGCGTCGCGCTGGCGCGCATGCTCCTGACCGCCTCCAACGTGCTGCTCTTGGACGAACCCACGAACCACCTCGACATGGCGTCTCGCCAGGTGTTGCTGGAGGCGCTCCAGCGTTTCTCGGGCACGGTTCTTTTCGTGTCTCACGACCGCTACTTTGTCACCGAGCTGGCGACCAAGGTGCTGCACATCGAGGAGGGCGTCTGCGCGGTGTATCCCGGTGACTACCCCTACTACCAGTTCAAGCGACGGGAGGCCCAGACGCACCAGGACGCGGAGGGCGCCGGGGGGGCGGCGGTGGGCGGGGCGCGGCGTGAGGGGGATGGTGCCCTCCACTCCCGGCGCGACAAGCGCCGCGCCGAGGCGGATCGGAGGCGCGCCTGGAAGGAGCGTTTCGGAGCGCTCGAGGCTGAGGTCGCGCAGCTTGAGGCCTCGATCGAGGCCAGTGAGGCCTCCATCGCGTCGTGGGAGCAGGTGCTCGCGCGTCCGGACCTCTACGCCACCGCGGAGGGAATCGCCGCAGCGCGGGACGCGCAAGGGGCGCTCGCCGTCGAGCGCCGGAACCTGGACAGCGTGTTGGAGTCGTGGGAAAGGGCGGCGGCTGCGCTTGAGGAAGCACGCATCGAGTGGGCAGCCGCGGAGGAGGAAGGGTAGATGGAGAAGGCCAAGCTCGTACTGAAGGGCGTCGCGATGGGGCTGGCGGACGTCGTCCCGGGCGTCAGCGGGGGCACGCTCGCGTTGATCCTGGGCATCTATGTGCGCTTCATCGACGCGATTCGTAGCTTGAATGTGCGCTGGGTCGTGGGGTTCGTGCGCTGGGCACGCGCAGGCTTCGCCGCTGCGGACCGTGGCCACTTCCTCGACCCGATCCTAGCCATCCATTGGTCGTTCCTCGTACCGCTCGGGGCGGGAATCGCTAGCGCGATCGTGGTAGGGTCCCGCGTGATCCCTCCGCTGATGGTCGCGTATCCCGAGGCCACCTACAGCTTCTTCTTCGGCCTGATTCTGGCGAGCATCTGGCTGCCGATCCGGGAGATGCGGCGGCGAGGCCCGAAGGAGGCTGCCGCCGTGGTCCTTGCGACCTTGGCTGCGTTCTTCTTGGTAGGTACGAGCGCCCAGCCTGTGTTGCAGTTCTACGAGAAGTCCGCGACGGAGGACCTGGCCTTCGAGGCCTTCACCAAGCAGCATCCCTCCGTCTATACTCCTGAGCAGCTCTACTGTCCCCGGAGCGGCGCGGGGGACAACCGAGCGCTCCGAGAGCAGCTTCGCGCTGACCCAGGACAGGCGGCCTTGGCCGCGCATCTGGAGGAGGTCTGCGTCGCCCTAGCCGCGACGGCCGCGGACGCCCATACCTACGCAGAGACGCGGTCCCGCTACCACCTCGCACGCAAAGACCCGAACAACCCCTTTCACCAGGTGGTCATCCCCGCGGGCACGCCTGTGCACGTCCCCAAGCCCGCGCACTGGTTTCTCTTTCTGGCCGGATTCATTGCGATCTGCGCGATGGTGCTGCCCGGTATCTCCGGCAGCTTCATCCTCCTCGTGCTCGGGGCCTATTACTTCGTCCTGACCTCGCTCAAGGGGACCCTTGAGAGCCTCGTCCGCCTCGATCCTGCATGGGACGCTATCGGCTTCGTCGCGGTCTTCTCGGTCGGCGCGCTGCTGGGGCTGGTGAGCTTCGCGCGGGTCATGTCATGGCTCTTCCGCCAGTACGGCTCGGTGACCCTAGCGGCCATGGTCGGGCTGATGCTGGGATGCCTGCGCGTCATCTGGCCCTTTAAGGTCGGGGACATGTCGAGCGGGGTGGTCGCCAACGTCATGCCCTCCGGGTGGGGCGCCGCGGGCGTACCCTTGGTCTGCTTTGCGGCAGGTGTCGCGTTGATCGCGGGTCTCACCTTGCTGGAGATTCGAGCGGAGCGGGCGCGCGAAGCGCGCGTCAGCCACGGGGGCTAGCCCCGCAGCGTAGGGCGGCGACCGCCGCCCGCGGCCCCCCGCCCCGACCTCGTCTGGTGCTTCAGCGGGGCACGTCGACGAAGTCGAACTCCATCACGACGGTCACGTTGCCAGTGCTCTCGGTCGCGGCTGGGAAGCGGATGTTGCGGAAGGCGCGATCGAGACAGCCTTCGACGTGGTCATTGCGAATCGTGCTGTGCTGGCGCCGGGTCTCCGTGACGCGGCCTTGCTGGTTGATGGTCAGCACCAGCACCGCTTCCCCAACCCTCGTGTAGGCATCCTGCCCCATGCGTTCGCCGTAACACGCCCGCAGGGGTGCGATGTTGTCCTGGAGGACACCCATGATGGTCTCACGGGAGGCGTCCTCAAGCCGGTTGGCCATCGCAGACCGGAAGCGCAGCTCGGGCTGCCGCACCATGCGGCGCGGGTCTGCAGGCACGGTGGCGACGAGCTCGCCGGTCTCCATGTTCACGACATAGACGTCTTGGCTCCCCCCGATGTAGAGGTGCGGTGCGTTCGAGCCGAGCGCTGCGCCCGCGATGGCGTAGATGCGGTCCGTAGGGAGGGTGACGCTGACGGGGCTGCCCTCTCCCGTAGACCAGGTCAGCGAGGCTCCTTCCCGCTCGATCGTCACACGCTGGCGCCCCACCCGCAGCTCTCGTTCGCCGCTGAGCACGGCGGCGTGGACCTCGACGTCGATGGCTCCAGAGCGCGCGGTCGTGTCGGGCGCTTCGCCCGCCAGCTCGTCGGGCTCCCCTTGCGCGAAGTCGAAGAAGAGGTGTCGGTTGTTCTGGATGTTGCACGCCACGTTCAAGCGCTGGTTGCCGTTGAAGTCGTCGATAAAGCAGGTGCCGACCCTGAAGCCGCGCCCGGTCCACTGGTAGAGGCGCGTCCCGTCGACCGCATAGAGCTCAATGCTGGCGCCTCTGCGACAGAAGAGCTCGCGGCGCGGATCGGCTGTGAACTGGCCAACCCAGAACTGCTCGCACCCCTCCGCAATTCCCCAGAGAGGATCAGCGTTGTGGTCGATCAAGAAAGAGGGGCGACCCGACCCGACGAGCTCGCGCTGCCTGTCGTTGTCGACATCCATGATCCAGAGGCGCGGCTGGCCAGCGCGCGCGGTGCTCTGGAAGGAGCGATACACCTGGTGGTTCGCACCGATAAACACGACGCCGTGCTCGCTCACGGCGACGACCATGGGGCGATCACGCGTCCCGACCTCTTCGAGGTGAAAGATGCCCTCCTGGGCAAGCGCCGTGGGGACGCTCACGCAGAGCAGGGCAGCGACAGTCAACGCGAGCCGAAAGTAGGGTTGGTAGGGCATGACGCTAGCTGGGGCGAGGGTGGTGGTGGAGGAAGGCCCCAGCGGGACCCTCCAGGCGATCAGCGCGGAGAAGGTGCGCCGGTCCCCTCCCGGTGTCAACGCTCAGGGTGGTCGCTCTGTTCAGCTTGGAACCCAGGTCGATGCGCCATTGCGCCGCGCGCGGTGGCATGCCAAGCTGCCGTCAGCGGGGAGGGGCTGGCTGGAGAGAGAAGTCCAGCAGCATGCGCTTCCCTGAACGCCACACAGCCTGTGGAGCGATGCTTTGACCACGATACCCGTCGAGGCGCTGCGCGCACGGCTTTCGCGTCCGGAGCACCTCTTGACGTCGGAGGCGGAGCGCTTCCTGCACGGCCGCGACTGCTGGCCACGCCTTCAACTCGTGCATCGGCAAGGCGGTGACCCCGCGCTCTGGCCGGACGCGGTCTTCCGGCCAGCGGCGGAGGAGGAGCTCACCGCCTTCTTGCGGGGAGCGCGCGAGCTGGGTGTAGGCGTCAACGCGTGGGGAGGCGGTTCGGGCGTGACGGGCGCCGCCGTCCACACGCAGGGAGGGGTCGCGGTGGACCTCAAGCGCCTCTGCGACCTAGATCTGAGCCGGGCAGGGGATGGCCTGGTGCTCGCCGGAGCCGGGTGGAACGGAGCCCGCCTCGAAGAGGCGCTGCAGCGGCATGGGCTCACCCTCGGTCACTTCCCTTCGAGCATCTTGTGCAGCACGGTAGGGGGGTGGGCGGCCACGCGCTCCGCCGGTCAGCTCTCCAGCCGCTTCGGAAAGATCGAGGACATGGTCGTCGCTCTGCGCGTCGTGGACGGTCGCGGCGGTGCGCGTTGGATTGGATGCTCTGACCGCGACGAGCTGGCCCTACAGATCGGCTCGGAGGGGTGCGTCTCCCTGATCACGGCCGTCTGGCTCCGGGTAGAGCCTTCGCCTCGCTGGCATGGCTACCGTGGCTACCTTGCGCCGGACCTCGACACGGCGCTGGACGCGCTGCAGAGCGTCCTGCACGCGGGGCACCGCCCAGCCGTGTTGCGCCTCTACGACCCCTTCGACAGCTACATCTCAAGCGCCAGAAAGGCGGGGGCCTCCACCGAGGCGAGCCCGCTCCCAGCCAAGTCCTCGGCGGACGAAGAGGAGGGTTTGCTTGCTCTACTGCGGAGCAAGGCCTCGCAGGTCGTCGGTTCGCGCGCGGCCAAGAGCCTCTCCCTCCGCGCGGCGAACGCCATGCTCTCCCGCATGTCGGGCGCGACATCGTGGCTGCGGCGGGCGGTCGACACCGCCATGAAGGAGTGCTTCCTGGTCGTAGGGGTGGAGGAGGCGGACGAGGCTGTAGGCCGCGCCGTCTTTGACGATGTCCACGCACACTTCAGCGCGCGCCTCCGGGATCTTGGGGAGGCGCCCGGGGAGCACTGGTTGGCGCACCGCTACCGCGTGTCCTTCAAGCAAGCCGCCCTGCTGGACGGCGGGCTCTTCGTCGACACCATGGAGATCGCGGCACCCTGGGAGCGCCTCAGCGCGATCTACCATGAGGTCTGTCGGGCGGTGGAGCCCTACGCCTTCGTGATGGCCCACTTCAGCCACTCGTACACGACAGGCGGGGCCATCTACTTCACCTTCGCAGGTTTCGGCACGAGCGATGCGGACGCGCTGCGCCGCTACCAGGCCGCGTGGAGCGCTGGGCTCGACGCGGTGGTCCGATCGGGGGGCGCGGCGACCCATCACCACGGGGTAGGCGTGCTCAAGGCCAGCCACCTCTACGTAGACCACGAGGGCGCCGCGGAGCGCTACGTCTCCTGGAAGCGAGGCCACGACCCGGAGGATCTCCTCAACCCCGGCAAGCTCTGGACGCAAGGAGGTGGCCCATGAGCCCGCACCTGGGAAGCTGGGCACAAGCCCTACGCCGCCTCCAGCGCGGCGCGCTATGGCAGGGCGAGGCGGCGCCCACCAGCCCCGAGGCCCTGCGCGAGCTCCTAGCCGCGCACAGGGACAGCGCGTGGGTCGTGGTAGGGCGCGGGACCCAGGGCGGGTCTCGGCCGCAGCAGCCCTTCCGAGCCCTGCACACGGGGGCGCTGGTCGCTGGATCGCCGGAGACGGACAGCGACGCGATGATTCTCCGTATCGACGCCCGCGCGTCGTGGCAGGAGGCAGAGGCCGCCGCCCAGCGCGCAGGATGGACCGTCGCCTATCTCAGCGACGCATGGTCCGAGAGCAGCGTCGGAGGCTCGCTCTCGATACGCGCGGGCCTCCCCGCGACGTGGCTGGCCTGCCACGCCCACGCGGCGGTCGCCGACGTTGAGGCGATCGGCTGGGATGGTCACCTCTACCGCAACGCGCGGGCTCCGCGGACAGCCTCGGGTCCCGATCTGCGCTACACCTTCCTCGGAAAGGAGGGGCAGTCCGGTGTGCTCCTGCGCGTGGGCATCGAAGCCCGCCCAGCGTGGGGCTGGTCCGCGTGGCGCCTCGCAGGCGGGCTCTGCGCCTGGCCCCAGGTGCGCGCGCTAGCAGAGGTCGCCCCGCACCGCTTTGCGCGGCTGAGCTGGCGCGATGGCCATTGGGAAGGCTGGGTGTGGGGAGATGACCGCCTGGGTGTCGTCCTGCGGGAGCGCCTCGCGCGGCTGGGAGCCGAGACGGAGCGTGACACCCCAACGCCCCTGCCCGCGCTTCACGCTGGCCGTCGGCTGCAGGTCCTGCGGCCCTGGAGCGACCTAGGGTCCCTCTCGGACGAGCTCGCCGCGAGCGTAGAGGTGGTCGGCACCTCTCCCACGCACGTCGCTATGCGCTGGTCGGTGGCCTCCGATGCGGAGGCCCGCCGCATCGCCAGCCTCTGCCTGCAGGGAGATGCGCGAGGCTTGGTCGCGTGGCGACCCGCAGGCTGGTGCTCGACGCTCACTGCCCCTGGAGCAACGTCATGACCTACGGCACCTTCGCCCTGGAACGTCCCGGCGAGAGGGCGCGGAAGACCTGCGTCTATTGTCCCCGGCTCTGCCACTTCGTCTGTCCAGCGGCCACAGCGGAAGGCTCCGTGACCGCCAGCCCGTGGGGGATGGTGTCCCTGGTGGACGCCCTCGCGGAGAGGCGCATCGCGTGGACGAGGGAGAACGTAGAGCCCCTCTACCACTGCACGTCCTGTGGCCGCTGCACAGCGTTCTGCGCGCACGGCAACCCGGTGGCGGAGATTTTGCTCGCGGCGAGACATGAGGCGGTCGAGAGAGGGTGCGTGCCGGTGGAGGTCGAGCGCTGGGTGCTCGATCAGGCGAGCCATGCTGACGCGCACCGCGTGCTGGGGCAGGGCGATGGCGACGCGACGGCCCCGGTTCCCGACGAGGACGCCTTTGGCTGGTTCCCCGGGTGCAGCCTGGAGGACGACGCGCTGCGGCGCGGCATCGCCTCCGTGCTGGAGCATGTGCTCGGCCGAAAGGCGGTGCAGCTCGGCGGCGACGCTCCTGCCTGCTGCGGTGGTGCGGCGTTCCGAGCTGGGTACGCGGACATCGCGAAGGCGCAGATGGAGCAGGCGCACCACAGGATCGGTGGTCGTGAGCGCTGGGTGACGGGGTGCAACACCTTGGTGAAGAGCGCGTCCACCGAGGCAGGCATGACGGAGGACCATCGCCCTCAGGCGTGGTGGACCCTGCTGGCGACGCACGCGGACAGGCTGCCGAAGCCCGCGCGGCGCAAGCCGATGCGGGTCTGGTGGCACGCCGCCTGTGACGCGGGCCTGGACCCCGCTGCCTTAGCGCCCCTACTGGACGCGCTGGACGTGATCGCGCTTCCGCTGCCCGCGTGGGACGGGTTGCCTGAGTGTTGCGGCGCGGACCCCCTCTACCGCGTCGTGGCCCCGGAGGGCGCGCAAGACGCAGCGCGCTGGCTCGCGCGGGCCTGGGAGGGTAGAGAGGGGGAGGTTGACGCCATCGTCTCGAGCTCTGCGCGCTGTGCCGCGCACATCTCGCTCGCGCTGGGGCGCCCCATCTTGTCCCTCGCAGACTTGGTTGTGACCCGATGTGGAACCCAGAAAAGACGGCGATCATCCTCAACCCGGCAGCCCAAGGCGGGCGTGTAGGGCGGCGCTGGGCGTCGGTCTACGCTGCACACCAGGCGATTCTCGGGGGCACGACGGTGCTGCCGACGACCCCAGAGGCCCGGGGTGCCGTGCAGACGCGCCGCGCCTTGGAGACGGGACGCTTTGACACGCTCCTTGCTGTGGGCGGCGATGGGACCTTTCACGAGGTCGTCAACGGGCTCTGGGATGGCCAAGAGGGCGTGGCCGACATCCGCTTGGGGCTGCTCCCCATGGGCACGGGGGGGGACTTTCGGAGGCTCCTCTGCGGTGGCGCCGGGGCCGATCTGGCGCAGCGAATCGCGCGCCTGCCCCAGGCGGCCGAGCACCGAATGGATCTCGGCTGGTGCACCTACGTTGACGACGAAGGGCAGCCTGGGCGCGAGGCCTTCCTGAACGTGGCCTCCTTCGGTGCTGGCGGACTGGTGGATCGTGAGGTCAACAAGAGCCGGAAGCGCTTGCCGGGATGGCTCGCCTTCGGCACAGCGATGTGGAAGGTGGTGCGAGCGTACAGGCCACCTGTCGTGAGGCTCTCCGACGAGACAGAGGAGGTGTTCTTCGAGGGCAGCATCCTCAACGTCGCGTTGGGCAACGGACAGTACTACGCCGCGGGTTTTCACGTCGCGCCGCGGGCGCTGCTCGACGACGGGCTCTTGGAGGTCGTGGTCCTTCAGCCTGGTACTTTGCCCGAGCTGATCGTAGGCGCCGCGCGCAAGCGCCGCGGCGCTCACCTGGACCACGCCTTGGTGCGCTATCGAAGGGTCCGAACGCTGCGGGCAGAGATCGTCGGGGAGGGGAGCGCCTACCTCGATCTGGACGGTGAAGCGCCTGGAATGGTCCCCGCTTCCTTTGGGGTTCTGTCCCGGGCGCTCTCCGTGTTGGATCTAGACCCGCGTCATCTCTCGTGCTCCCAGGTCCCTGCGTGATCTCGAAGTCTTTGCAGTTGCGAGCGTTGGTGCTCAGCGCTGGCGCCGTCGCGACCTTCCTGAGCTATCCCTACCTGGACTGGGACGCGCTGGCCCTTGCTTCGCTCGTCCCGCTGATGTGGGCCATCGAGACCACGGATCGAGGTCGGGCAGCGTTCTCGCAGGGGCTCTTCTTCGGTTGGATCGTGAACCTGGGAGGATTCTACTGGATCACCGGTCTGTTGCGGGACTTCGCGTACCTCCCCATGGTGGTCGCCGTTCCTCTCTACGCGCTCCTGGCGCTCCAGCAGGGCTTGGTGTTTGGCCTCGGCGCGTGGTTCGCATGGTGGCTCCGCGCCAGGCTCGGTTGGTCCCTCATCGGCGCATGGGTGCCCGCGTTTCTGGCCGCCGAGACCCTCGTGCCGATGATCTTTCCGTGGTTCTTGGGGAATTCCCAGGCCAACCACACGCTCTTCGTGCAGAGCGCCGATCTTGGCGGGCCGTGGCTCGTGAGCGCCTTGGTGGTGGTGTTCAACGCTGCGTTGGCGACGGTCCTGCTCCAGCGCAGCGCAGGCATCGCTGGGCTGGCTCGTAGGACAAGCCTGCGCGTGGCGCTGGTCGTCTTGGCACTGAACTACGCCTATGGGGCGGCGGCTTACCACCGCGAGAGCGCCCGGGAGGAAGGCGCTGAGCGCATCAGGGTGGGCATGGTGCAGGCGAACATCGGCATCTACTCCAAGGGGGAGGCGGATACCCTGGAGTACAACCTCAGGCTTCACCAAAGGATGAGCGCAGCGTTGGAGAGCGAGGGCGCCGCGTTGATCGTGTGGCCTGAGACGGCCTACCAGGTGCGGGCCTACGCGCAGGTCTTGGGGGAGGGGCCCCGGGACCTCGACGAGGCGAGGCGCTGGGCGCGGGCCTCGGGCATCCTCCACCTGGAAGCCACGTGGCTTCCTCGCTCCGATCTACCGCTCGAAGCAGCGGTGGACGACGAGACGGGCCTCCTGGATCGGGTCGCTGCCCAGCGCGGCTTCTCCCTCCCCCTCTTGACGGGTGTACTGCGGTCACGGGTGTTGAGCGAGGAGGAAGCGCAGCGCTACCCATCGTTTGGCCCTGGGCCACGCCGCTTGCTGCCCTACAACTCGGCGCTGCTCTTGGACGCTGAGGGGCGCGTGCTGGGGGACGTGGACAAGATTCAGCTCATGCCCTTCGGTGAGAGCGTGCCTCTGGCACGGACGCTCTACCGCTGGACCGGGGTGAGCGTGCTCCGCTTTCTCCCTGCGGTCAGCGACTTTGAGCCGGGAAGGGAGGTGCGGGTGTTGGAACTTCCCCGCGAAGGGCGGCCCCTCGCCGCGCGGCTGGGGATGATGATCTGTTATGAGGACATTCTGCCACGTTTCGGCCGCCGGCTGCAGCCGCTGGGCCCAAACCTGCTGGTCAACCTGACGAACGACGCCTGGTTTGGCGACACCGCCGAGCCCTGGCTCCACCAGACCTTGGCGACCTTCCGTTCCATCGAGCAGCGCACGTGGCTGCTCCGGAGCGTGAACACCGGTGTGACCGGGGCGATCGACAGCTTAGGGCGTGTGCGCGCGCACACACAGACGTGGGAGGAGGCGACCCTGCTCGTCGATGTCCCGCTGCTTGAGGCGCAGCGCACGCCCTACATGCGCTGGGGGAACGTGTTTGGCTGGGGCGGCGTCCTCGTGATGCTGCTGGCGTGGGTCCTCGGGGGGCGTGGCGAGCGCTCGCGCGAGGCGGGCAGTGGGTCGGGTTGACCCGCCAAGGTCGGCAGGCGAGCGCGCTTGCGGCTGACCACGAGGGCTCGTTGTTGGGCAGGTGGCGGCGGAGGGCTAGGGGTTCACGGACGAGCCGTCGTTGCAGCTCCTGACGGAGTGGCTGGGCGATCGGGGTAGGACGTTGCCAGCAGGGATGCCAGCGCTCCGTGGCCCTGTATCCCGCTCGGTGTTGCTGGAGTGGGAGGAGGCTTCGGTGGTGTTGGCGGTGCTGTTGCCCGAGCGAGCCCGTCGACAAAGGTGGGAAGAGGCTTGACCGCAGGACCAAGCCAGCGTTTTTTGACGAGCGCGCCTCTGCAGGCCTAGGATGCCTTCGAGAGGTGGGGTCTCGCCGCTAGGCGCCTGTCTGACGCTAGAAGGAGAGTGAGCACATCATGGTGACGTGGCGAAAGACCGGAGCGCTCGCGCTTGTCGCACTTCTACAAGGCGCTGGGGGCGGCTGTGCAGCGCGAGCGCAGGTCACCACGGAGGAGGTGCAGCAGCTCCGTGACCGGGTGGCCGAGCTGGAGCGCCAGCAGTCGCGGCTCCGCGTGCGCTTCGAGGACACGGAGAATCGCGTTTATCTCTTGCAGGATAGGGTGGAAGCGACGCGGATGGCGATGCAGCAGGGTGGGGCGGAGATGTCGCCGGTGTCGCCCCTCCGGCCGAGCGCGCCGCCGCCCGCAGGTCCTGCGCGGCCGCGCGCGTGGGTGCCTGATCTCCCTGTGGAGTCGGTAGAGCCTGCGGCAGGCGCTTGGCAGGGCGATGATGGCGCCGAAGAGGTGGTCATTACCCAGGAGCGCTACGACGCGCTCTTTGGGCGGGCCGGTGCTGCGGTCGGCGGGGGCGTAGCGGCCCGGGGTCCGGGCGACGCTCCCAGGCAAGCGCTGCCTCCTGTCGTGCCCTCCACGGAGCGCCTGCCTGTGCTGGGCGCTGGTCCGGGCGCGGGCTCTCCAGCCGAGGCGCGCCCGCTGGACGTGTACCAGCGAGCGCTCGATCTCTTCCATGAGCGCGAGTACGAGCGTGCGCTGGGCGAGATGCAGCGCTTCTTGTCGATCGGTCCGCCGGCCAACTACGAAGACAACGCGCTCTATTGGATTGGCGAGTGCTACTACGGCATGGGGCGCTGGGCTGAGGCGCTGCCTTACTTCCAGAGGGTGGTGTCGGAGTTCGCTCGCGGTAACAAGGCCGCTGACTCGATGCTGAAGGTCGCGCTGACCTATGAGCGCCTGGGTCGTTCTGGGGAGGCGCGAGAAGTGTTGGAGATGTTGGTGCAGGCGCATCCGGGAACGCCATCTGCCAGGCGTGCCGCGGATCGGTTGCGGGATTTGAACTAGCTCAATGGCGGGATCCTGGAGGATCAGGCATGATGCATCGTAAGCTTCTTCTTATCGCCTCGTTGCTCGGGGTCCTCGGCGTCGGTGGCGCGGCCTACGTGGCCGCGCAAGGTTCGGCGCGTACGCCAGGGACCGGCTTACAGACGTCCGAGGGTGTTCACATCGCGGTGGAGGGTGACACCCTCTACGGGCTCGCGAGCCGCTACTTCGGGGATCCGGCTGTCTGGCCACGCCTCTGGGCGTTGAATCCTCACGTCACCAACCCACACTGGATCTATCCCGGAGACGTGATCTTCCTCTCCGAAGACGCGCAAGGGCAGGAACCCGTGGCACGTGACCGTTCGCGGATTGAGGGTTCCACCGCCCGCGTTCAGGACGAGGCAGCCGGTCTCTACTTCCCGCTGGGCGGGTTCTACTCGTCGCGCGAGTATCCCGTGGTCGGCACCATCCGCTATGCCAGGACGGACCGCGGGCTCCTGCATCCCCTTGACGAGATCTACATCGAGCTGGAGGAAGGTACGCGCGTCAACATCGGGGACGAGTTCGTCATCAACCGCGTCGAAGGTCGTGTCTACGAGCGGCGAGAGCTGCAGGGCGTCCGGTACCGGACGACCGGGCGGATTCGCGTCACCGGCTTTAACCCTGGGCTGTCTGTCGTGACGGCGCAGATCACGGCGCTCTACGACAGCATTGAGCGCGGGGATGTGCTCTTTGCCGCGCAGCCCCAGCTCCTGGTGGTCCGTCCGACCGCCAGCACCGTGGATCTCGAGGGCACCATCATCGATCGCCTCGACCCGCTGCGCCACATGGGCCAGTATCACTACATTTTCATCGACAAGGGCTACAACGACGGCGTCCGGGTGGGAAATCGCTTCTTCATGTGGGAGCGGGAGGACGGAGGCCTGCAGGTGATGCTTCACGGGACCCGCGAGCGCTACGCGGATCATCAGGAGAACATCCCCTGGCAGCGCATCGGCGAAGCGCTCGTGATTTACGCGACAGAGGGGTACGCGACGGCTGTCGTAACCCGCACCGAGCGCGAAGTGTCGGTCGGACACCGGGTGACGCTCCAGCGCGGCTTCTGACGCGCGAGCTGGCGCCCCCATGAAGGCCCTTGGGCCCCGCAGAGGCTGTCATCCCGCGTCAACCCGGTGGGCAGTTGGGTTCGACGACGATGCTCCTGCGACCAGCTCGGCGATGCTTGTCTTCCGGAAGACGTCCACCATCGCAGCTTCGCCAGCGCGCCAGACCTGCGCCATGTCGCAGAAGGGGGTCTGGGCACAGCCATCGCCAGCGACGCTGCAGTCGTTCAGCGCGATGGGGCCGTCCGCCGCCTCCATGACCTCGAGGAAGGTGATGGCGGAGGGCGACCTCGCGAGAGAAAATCCGCCTTGTACACCGCGAGAGGAGTGGACCAGGCCAGCGTCGACGAGGTTGCGGAGCACCTTGGCGAGAAACTCTGCTGGCGCGTCCTCGTGCTCGGCGATCTGCCGGAAGGACGCCCGCTGCCCATCTTGGAGGCGAGCGAGGTGCAGGACGGCTCGGAGCGCGTATTCTGCGCGGCGCGATACTTGAAGCACGGCGTCGGCTCAGCGGGTGAAGACGGTCATGGTCGGCCGTGTCGGCAAAAGGTCCGGTGCGCGCACCGGGGGGGGGGGTGGCGCAGCGACGGTGGGGGCGTAAGTCGCGGAGGGCTCTTGGTCAACAAGCCACGCTAGATGGCCGGGTTCTTGGTTAACATAATGCACATTATCAGACGTTATACATAGGCCAAGCGAAGCGAAGCTGTGAGCGCCACCAACCAACCCCCAAGCTGGACGCATGGCGCTCCAGCCCGGGCCCGACGCACCAGCCGCTCCGCTGGCCCAGCGTGAACCCCAAACCTAGCGTGATGCCTCGCCAAGCGCCCGAGGTTCCGACGCAAGCTCTCTAAGCTCCTTAGGTCCACGAAGGCCCTTCACGTCCAGCGAGCCGCTGCGCGCTTCATCAGCTCTTCTTGAAGAAGCGCGTGAAGAAGCCGTCCTTCGCCGCCGGCGCGCCCTTCTTCCCGTCGAGGCGTCCGCCCGTTCGCTTGTTGACGAGACGCAGGCACGAGAGCGCCTCCGAGTGGTGAGGCTCCATCTGGAGCACCTGGTCGTAGTGCTCTTTGGCTGCCGCCATTCGGTTCCTCGTGCGCTCGAGGTGTCCCAGGAAGAGGTGCGCGGGAAGGCTCCTGGGGTGGGCCTTGAGCACCTCGCGAAGGCCACGCTCAACGTCATTGAGCATGGACGTCCGCATGGCGTCACTCAGCGCGTCGCTCTGTCGCGCGTAGCCTGTCCAAAGCAGGTACGCCTTGGCGTCCACTTCGCCTGGATGCAAGCTCAGGCACTCCTCGAACTTCTGGGCGGCGCGCGACAAGTCACCCCGTTCGTAGAGCCGGATTCCCTGCTTGAAGGCTGCCTCGGCCTGAAAGATGCGCTCGACATCGCGGGCCACCGAGCGCTTGCTCCCGCCGGCCTCAAGCTCCACCACATACTGTCGTCGCTTCTCTACGCTGACGAGCGTCGTGTGGGCCTTGCTGGCCGCGACCAGAACGCGCTGCATCTCGGCGCGGAGCTCGCCGAGCTCGACACCAGACCAGGCGTCGGCGTGGAAGCGCCGCGCGATGTCTCGGTAGGCCGCGCGAACCTGCTCCTCTGTCGCATCGCGGGAGACGCCGAGCACACGGAAGTGGTCGCCGCTCGCGACCCGCTGCGCCATGGCTTCGAGATCGAGTCTGAGTTGGTCGAGAGAGCGCTGTTCTGGCATGTCGGTGAAGCTCGCGATGGTGCTCGTAGGGTCATCCCTGGTGACGCCCCGCTGTCCGAACTTTCACCGGGGCCTCATGACCGCTGTCTTAGGGTCCATAGCGCATCGCGGCAATGGACTCCAGGTTTGGCCGCCTGGCCCGTGGCACCCGGCGGAGGTCTGTCGTTGGGGCGGGCGCACGCGAGAGCGGCTGGAACCGGGTACCTACGGGTACGCCGGGGCCGCTCTGGTGGCACGTAGAGTGGCGATGCGGGGACTCGAACCCCGGACCTAGCGATTATGAGTCGCTCGCTCTAACCAGCTGAGCTACATCGCCCTACCCCCGGACGGAGCCAGCCCCGGAACAGAAGCCCCGAGACACTCTCCCGTCAAGGAGCGTCTGCTTAGCGCCACGCTTCTCTGCGCGTCAAGCGGCAATTGCGCGTCATGGACCCTTAGGGATCTCCTCCTGGTGCTCCGGCAACATCCAACGCGGTCGTCATCCGAAGGCCTTGCAGGAGCGCCTCGGAGGCGAGGAAGCTGCCACGGATCCACCACGTTGGGGTGTTGTGCACGAGCCCTGCGGCCGCCAGCTCGCGGTCACCGAGGCGGCCCACGCCGGTGAACCACGTCTGCAGGAAGTAGGGATCCGGTTGCGTGCCGTCGATGCGGCGGTTGGCGAGCGTCCCCGTCTTGCCCCACGCGTCGATGTCCGTGGGCCACCCGCGGCGTTGCGCGAAATAGGATCGTGCGGTCCCCGTCACGCAGGTGGTCGTCTGCGTCTCGCGCACCATCCGAGATACGTCGCGAGGAAGCGCGACGCGCCACACCGTGGGGTTGTGCTCGTAAACCACCTGTCCGCTCCTGTCTTCGATACGTTCGACGAGCGTTGGCACCATCATGACCCCTTCGTTCGCGATGGCGGCCTGCATCAGCGCGCCATGGAGCGGCGAGAGGGTCGAGTAGCGGAATCCAGCGGCGGCGCGCGCAAACTCCAGCGGCTCCTCTGGCAAGAACACCCGGGAAACGTCGACAGGCAGCTCAAAGGGAATTCGTACGTTGAAGCCAAAGCGCTCAGCGACCTCCGTGAGCCGCCCTGGCGTGAGGTGACGCAAGGCCAGTCTCCCGAACACAATGTTGGCCGAGCGCCCCATGGCCTGCGTGAAGGTCACGCAGTCGGTGTCGCGTGCTGCGTTCTCATGGAGCTGCGCCATGGTGAAGCCGCTCCCTCCGCCCGCGAAGCAGGTCCGGTGCTGCGGATCGATGTGTCCATCGAGCAGCAGGGCCGCGCCCGTGATGACCTTGAACACGCTCGCAGCCCAGGCATTGGCGCGCCGCGCGAGGTCGGCTGGCAGCGCGTCGTCGCGCGTGAGGTCCGCCATGGCGAGCACGCGCCCCGTGCTGGGCTCGATCACGACGGCTGCCTGGCCAGGCTCCCTGTACTGGGCGAGCGTACGTTCCATGTGCTGCTGCAGGGGGCCATGCAGGGTGAGGACGGCGACCCTGCCCCCTTCGAGGTCGACAATGTAGCGCGATCGCAAGGGGTCCCAGCGTCGCGCGTCGAGGTCGAGCGGGACGTTGGCAAGGCCATGGCGTCCCCAGGGGATGGGCGGCAGCGCTTCACCCCCGGCCACCGTGGCACTATCGACACGCTGGACTGCGCTCCGAAACGCCGCTCGAATGTCCAGCGGTGTTGGCGCCAAGCGCACGTCCTCGGGCGACATTCCAGCCGGGGCTGTGATCGGAGAGACGTAGACGATGCGCCGCTCCGGCAAGGTCGCGCTGAGGAGCATCGAGCAGGTCGTGAGGACCAGCGCACCGGCGATCCAGCTCGCCAGGCGAGGCCCGGGGCGTGAAGTAGAGGTCGGCATCAAGGCCTCAGGGGCGGCGGTCCAGAACGCGCAATGGGGCGGCAGCGCGACGTGCCGCTCTGCTCTACTGCACTCGTAGCCGCTTGCTGTCACCTGTCAATTTCCCCTGCCCCCTTCGCGCGCCTGTGCTAGACGGGGGTGCCCACGGCCGGGCTGGGTCGGGTGAGCCACGTCGACCCACGAGCGACGCGGACGAGGGGCAACCGACGACGAGGGCGGAGAGGATGGAAGAGGGGGACAGGCCGGGCGCTGCGGCCGATCTGCACCAGACCGCTGCGTACGACTACACGCTCCCCCCTGGGAGGGTCGCGCTCCACCCTGCCTCGCCTAGACACTCGGCGCTGCTCCTGGACGCCACCGGCGCCTCGTGCTGCGATCGACGCGTCATGGATCTGCCCTCGCTGCTGCGCGGTGAAGATGTGGTTGTGGTCAACGACGTCAGGGTGACCCCGGTGCGGGTTGCCCTCACCCGCGTGTCGACGGGCGGCCAGGTGGAGGGCTTCATGCTTGGCGTGGGGGGCGAGGGGCTGTGGCAAGAGGACGCCGGCGCGCCGTGGATTGCGCTCTTGCGCAGCGGCGGGCGCTTGGCCGCCGGGGAGGTGCTGGCGCACGCATCGGGGGTACGCTTTCGGCTTGACGCGCGAGACGCGGAGGGGGTGAGTCGGCTCTTCCCTGTCGAGACGTTGCACGACCCCCTGCGTTGGCTCGACCAGAACGCGGCGCTGCCCCTGCCGCCCTACATTGAGCGGGAACGCGCTCGGAGCGGCGCCCCTGCGCTGAGCGATGCGGACCTGCGCGACTACCAGACATGGTTCGCGTCGCGGCCGGGTGCGGTCGCCGCGCCGACGGCGAGCCTGCACTTCGATGAGGTCTTGGTGGCCGCGATGGCCGAACGTGGTATTCGCATCCATCCCTTGACGCTGTGGGTCGGCATGGGGACCTTTCGCCCGGTGAGCGCCGACGATCTGCGGCGGCACACGATGCATGCTGAGCGCTATGAGATACCGGCGTCGACGATCGAGGCGATCGCTGCAGCCAAGCGAAGCGGAGGGAGGGTGCTTGCGGTGGGCACGACAGTGGTCCGGGCCCTCGAGGCGTCGGCGTTGGGGTCGAACGTCGCTGGGATGCCCACGGTGGGCGCAGGATCAACTGACCTCTTCATCACCCCGGGCTTCCCCTTCCGCGTGGTGGACCTCATGCTGACGAATTTTCACCTTCCACGCTCGACCTTGCTCGCGATGGTCTCTGCCTTCGCGGGATACGAGCGCGTTCGCCAGGCGTATGCGCATGCGCTGGCCGGCACGTACCGATTCTTTTCCTACGGCGACGCGATGCTGCTGGGGCGCGCATGAGCGCGCGGCTCACGCATCGCGTGGATGCGACCGACGGGCAAGCGCGCGCGACCACCATCGGGCTGGCGCGCGGGACTCTGGCGACGCCGCTCTTCATGCCCGTCGGGACGCTAGGAACGGTCAAGACCCTCGACCCTGACGACATTCGAGGGACGGGGGCTCAGATCATCCTTGGGAACACGTACCACCTCTACCTTCGGCCTGGCGCGGCGCTGCTTCGGGACCTCGGCGGCCTCCATCGCTTCATGGGGTGGGAGGGTCCCATCCTTACGGACTCAGGTGGTTTCCAGTTCTTCAGCTTGCGGCATCTCGCGCGCTACGACGACGAGGGGGTGACCTTTCAGTCGCACCTCGATGGGGGGACGCATCGCTTTCGACCGGAGGATGTCGTCGACATTCAGCGCGCGATCGGCAGCGACATCATGATGGTGCTGGACGAGTGCCCGCCCCTCCCCGCGTCGCAGGAGACCTTGGAGGCGGCGGTGCGTCGGTCGACGGCGTGGGCGCTTCGCTCCTTGGTGCACGCGGGCGATCAGCCGAACGCCCTCTTCGCGATCGCGCAGGGCGGGACGGACGTGGCGCTGCGCTTGGCGCACATCCGCACCTTGGCCGAGCATGCCTTCGACGGGCTGGCGCTGGGTGGCCTGGCGGTCGGCGAGGCGACGGAGGAGCGGGAGGCGACGCTGCGGGCGGTCGTCCCGGAGATGCCTGTGGATCGTCCTCGCTACCTGATGGGGGTGGGCAAGCCCCAGGATGTGCTGGCAGGAATCGAGGCGGGCGTCGACCTCTTCGACTGCGTGCTACCGACGCGCAACGCGCGGACGGGGTATGGGTACACGCGTCTGGGTCGCATCACGGTGAAGCAAGCGCGCTGGGCGCGGGACGAGCGCCCTCTCGACCCGACCTGCGGCTGCTCGACGTGCGCCCGCTTCAGCCGGGCGTACCTGTCACACTTGTTCCGAAACCGGGAGATGCTGGGGCAGAGGCTCCTCACGGTTCACAATCTGCACTACTATCTCACGTTGGTCGGCGAGGCCCGTCAGGCGATTCTTGAGGGGCGCTTTGCTGCGTTTGCAGCGCAGACGCGTGCGCTCTGGCTCGCTCGGGAGGAGGGGTTTGCTCCCCCGTAGTCCAGCTCCGCGCGCTGCGGGTCCGCGCTATCCCCTGGGCTCCCCCCCGCGCTGGTGCGGAACAAGTTGACCGCCTGAGGGGCCTTTGCTAGCTCTCCCTGCTCGCTCCGCCCGCAGCCCCCTGAGAGCGCGACTTTCCGTGGGGCCAAGCGGGTTGTGGGTGCCGCGCGCACGTCCCTCGGATGTTCTGGATCGCATGAATTTGTCTCTCTTTGTCGCGTCCACGGCTGCCAGCTGCATGCAGACCAGCTTGATGGTCTTCGTGATGCTGGCGGTGTTCTATCTCATCGTGCTGCGTCCGCAGCAGAAGGAGATGCAGCGCCGGGAGCAGTTCCGCGATTCGCTGAAGGTTGGCGACATGGTGGTCACCTCCGGCGGGATCTACGGGAAAATCGTGGACTTCCAGCAGGAGCGCGTTGTGCTCGAGGTGGCCGCGCGCACGAACATTCGTGTGCAGAAGGCGCACATCGAGAGCCGGCAGAGTGACAAGGAAGGCGCTCCGAGCGCCAGCACCGAGACATCCTCGGACAAGAAGAGCACCTGAGGATGTCCCGAGAACGTGAGGTCCTGTTGTGGACCTCCTCACGCAGGGTGAATGGGAGATGGAAGGAGCTTGGTGGACAAAGCTCGCCGTGCTGATCGTCGCCACGCTTGCGGCGATCGTCCTCCTCATCCCGACCTTCTGGTCGGTCGATAGAGAGGACCCGGCGTCCTGGCCTGGATGGTACAGCTTTCTGGTGGAGCGTGTGCCCAACCGCATCACGCCTGGGCTAGACCTCCAGGGTGGGTTGTTGTTGCAGTATCAGGTCGACGTCGATCGGGCGCTGAGCGACCGGATGGATCGCTTCGCAGACGATCTGCGCCGCTCGATTCGGCGCGCGCACCCGGACGCGCAGGTCACCATCGGGCGCGTGCCTGGGCTCCCTTCGCTGCGGGTGAGCGCGCAGGGCCGTGACGTGCGTCCGCTCTTGGACGACGACCTCCTCTCGCTAATGAATCTGCGTATGTTGCCGGAGGCGGGTGGTGGCGTACGCCTCGATCTCTCCAGCGAGTTCGTGGAGCAGGTGCGCAGCACAGCGGTCGACCAGGTCATCGAGACCATTCGGTCGCGGATCGACGCGCTAGGCGTCGCCGAGCCCTCGCTGACCCGGCGGGGGGACACGGACGTGATCGTTCAGATGCCGGGCCTCTCGCAGGACCAGTTCGACAACGCCAAGGAGCTGATCGGGACGACGGCCATTCTTCAATTCAAGATGGTCTCAAACCAGGACGGCGGATTTTTCCAGAGCGCCTCACACCAAGCCGTTGAGGGTCTTGAGCAAGGTTTTGACCGCCCTCGCGCTCCTCGCCTCGACCTGATCCGTCAGGCCTACGAGAACGTGGAGGCGCCCGAGGGGACCGAGATCGCGTATCAGGAAGTCGAGCGCTTCAACGCGCAGACGGGCCGCGCAGAGCTGATCGGCTACGAGCCTATCCTCTTGGAGGCGGCGGTGCGCCTGACGGGTGAGTACGTGACGGACGCGCGCGTGTCCCAGGACCCTCAGACGAATCGTCCGGTCGTGAGCCTGACGCTCGACGCCAGCGGCGCGCGGATCTTTGGTGAGATGACGCGTGAGAACGTCGGTCGTCAGATGGCCATCGTGCTCGACGGCGTGGTGTCATCGGCTCCCCGCATCAACGAGCCCATCTTGGGTGGGCGGGTCCAGATCACGATGGGCCGGTCGGGGAGCTACCAGGAGATCTTCGCCTCCGCGGAGCGCCTGACCATCGTGCTGCGCAATGGCGCGCTCCAGGCGCCGATCGAGCTGCAATTCGAGACGCAGGTTGGGCCTACCCTAGGCGAGCAGGCTGTGCGCAGTGGCGCCAGCGCGCTGGTCGTCGCCTTCCTGCTGGTGCTCCTCTTCGTCGTCTACTGGTACAAGGTCGCGGGTGCCGTGACGGTCCTCGCGCTGCTGCTGAACGTGCTCTTCATCCTCGCGATGCTGGCGCTCTTCAACGCGACGATGACGCTGCCCGGGATCGCTGGCATCACGCTGACGATCGGCATGGCGGTCGACGCCAACATCATCATCTATGAGCGGATCAAGGAAGAGCTGCGCGACGGGCGCACGATGCGCGCTGCGCTGCATGCTGGCTATGAGAAGGCCTTCAGCGCTATCATCGACGCGAACATCACGACCGGAATCGCGTGCATCATCCTGTGGACCTACGGCTCCGGTCCCGTGCGCGGCTTCGCCATCACGCTCTTCGTGGGCATCCTCTGCTCGCTCTACACCGCGCTCATCGTCACGCGGCTCGTCTTTGACTACCTCCTCGATGGCGCCAAGCTGCAGCGCATCAGCATTTAGAGTTCCCCAATGGCTCTCTTCAAAACGACCCCAAGTTTCGACTTCCTCGGCAAGCGCAAGTCCTTCATGCTGGCGTCGGCGGTGGTGGTCTTGCTGAGCGTGGTGCTCCTGATGTTTCCGGGGCCACGCTACGGCATCGACTTCGCTGGCGGCACGGACGTCTTGATTCGCGTGGACCCGGGCGTTGAGATCGGTGAGCTGCGCGACGCTGCCCATGACATGGGCTTTACCGACGCGGTCGTGCAGCGCTTCGGCGCTGGCGAGGGCGAGTTCCTCCTCCAGACGCGCCAGACGAGCATTATGACGGACGAGGAGCGCGCTCAGGCGACCGCCGCCATTCGCGCGGCCTTCGGCGAGGAGGCGAACGTCGAGTTCCCCGATGCGTCCGGCGACCGCTTCTTCGTCTACCTGCCCCTCACTGCGTACGACCTCGACGGGGTCGACGATGTCGACGACTTCCTGGACCCGATGGTCTTGGCGGACCAGGCAGCGGCCATCGCATCGCGCATTCAGAATGCACTCCAGTCCGCAGGGATGCCGGAGACCGCGACCGCGGCCTTCGGAAGCGCCGCAGAGAGACGCTTCCAGGTCCGGGTGCAGGGCCTCCAGTCGACCTTCCAGGCCGGTCTCACCAGCGCTCTGGGCGAACGCTTTCTTCGCATCGATCGGATCGAGACCGTCGGGCCGCGCGTAGGGTCCCAGCTTCGCAACGACGGCATCAAGAGCGTGCTCTTTGCGCTGATCGGCATCCTGCTCTACATCGGGCTGCGCTTCGACCTCCGCTTCGCGCCCGGAGCCGTCGCAGCGCTGGTCCACGACGTGCTCATCACCCTCGGAATCCTCATCCTGCTGGGTGAAGAGATCAACCTGACCATGGTCGCTGCCTTCCTGACGATCGTCGGCTATTCACTGAATGACACCATCGTGAATTTCGACCGAATCCGCGAGAATCTGCAGAGCGTCGGCGGCAAACCCAAGGACCTCGTGGAGCTCGCCAACCGCTCACTGAACGAGTGCTTCAGCCGGACCATGCTGACCTCGATGACCACCTTTATCGCGGTGTTCTGCATCTTCATCATCGGCGGAGACTCGGTGCAGTCCTTCGCGCTCGCGCTGATGATCGGCGTGGTGGTCGGCACCTACTCCTCCCTCTTCATCGCGACCCCGATCTTCCTGCTGACCTCGGAGTTCCTTGAAGAACGGGCCGCAGCGCGGGAACAACTCGCGGCGGCGATCGCGCAGCAGGGCCCACAGGCGTCGTAGGACCCTTCCGGGCATCGCGCTGCATCCTGCCCCACGCCGCTTCCGTAGCGGGGTGTGCAACGCGCAGGACCTGCCACCAGACCTTCACGCATCCGCGGCTTTTGCTCTGCCCTATCTGGCGCAGCGGCGGCGCTATGCTTACCCCTCCCGACGGGCAATACGAAGAGGGTCGCTGCGTGCGGCCGATTTCTGGTTGATGCATGCGTTGGAAGAGGCAGACGGTCTGTCCGAGACTTACAGACACCATCCACAAAGCCCTGAACGTCCACCCGGTTACGGCGCAGCTTCTGGTCGCGCGGGGTGTCGCGACGGCGGATTGTGCGCGGCGTTTTCTGAAGCCTGGCCTTGAGGACCTCGCAGACCCCTACCTCCTCCCCGACATGGAGGCTGCCGTCGAGCGCCTGCACAGGGCGATTCGGCAAGGCGAGCGCGTCCACATCCACGGTGACTATGATGTGGACGGGATTACGTCGACGAGCGTCCTGACGCTGGCGCTACGCGCGTTCGGTGCGGATGTTCATCCGACCATCGCCGTGCGAGGCGATGGTGAGGTGGGCCTGAGCGTGGTCAGCTACCAGCGCGATCACGCGCCGCACCGCCCCTCCCTCCTGATCACGGCCGACTGCGGCAGCTCCAACCACGAAGCGCTCGGCGCCGCCGCGCGCGACGGTGTCGATGTGGTGGTCGTCGACCATCACCAGATGCCGGCCGTGGCGCCTCCCTGCCACGCCTTGCTGAACCCCGTGCGCGCGGAGTCGCGCTATCCCTTCGCCGCGTTGGCGGCGGTCGGGGTGGCTTTCCACCTCGTGCGCGCCCTGACGATGCGGATGGAGCGCGACGGCGGGCCTCCCGCGCTTCGCTTGGACACGCTGACAGACTTGGTCGCGCTAGGGACGGTCGCGGATGTGGTCCCCTTGGTGAGCGACAACCGCGTCTTTGTGCGCGTGGGTCTGGAGCACATGCGCGCAGCCCGCCGGCCGGGGCTGTGCGCCCTACTCCGTGCAGCCCGCTTGTTGCGCACAGACGCGCGCGAGCCGAGCCCAACGGACGGGCTGAACCCGCGCTCTATCGGCTTTCGTGTAGCCCCGCTCTTGAACGCTGCTGGCCGGATGGGGAACGCTAATCTCTGCGTGGACCTCTTGACGACGACAAGCTACCGAGACGCAGACGTGATCGTTCGCTCGCTGGAGGCGACGAACGCGGAGCGTCAACGCTGCGAGAAGCGCATCCAGCAGGAGGCCTTGGAGCTCGCGGAGACGCAGCGCGCGGCGGGCAAGGCGGCCCTCTTCCTCGTGCAGGAGCATTGGCACCCTGGGGTCCTAGGCATTGTGGCGAGCCGCCTGGCCGAGCGCTTCCACATGCCGGCCGTCGTCGCAACCTACGATGAGTCGGGGGTCGCGAAAGGCAGCGTGCGGAGCCCTGAGCAGGTTGACATGCTCGAGGCGTTGGCCTCCGCTGATGCGTGGCTGACCACGTACGGGGGACATCGCGTCGCGGCAGGGTTGAGCTTTCCCATCGCGCACCATGACGCCATCGAGGAGGCTATCGATCGCTCCGTGAGGGCTCAACGGGAGGCGAACGCGAGCGCGCTCGGCGACCGGGCCTGGCGGGTGGACGGGGAGTTGCCCCTCCACACCTTGAATGACCACTTGGTGGAGGAGTTCACGAAGTTGGCGCCCTTTGGAGCGGGGCACGATGAGCCTGTGTTCGTGGCCTACGGCGTGCAGCCGCTTCAAAGCCGCGACTTCCCAGGTAACCAGGTCCGAGCCCGTCTCCGTTCGCGTGGGCTGGTGTGGGACGCGATAGGCTACGGTCTGGCTGGCAGAGCCCACCTGGCGGATCCGCGCGTGGACATTTTGTTTTCGCCGCGATTGCGCACCAAGACGCGCGGGATTCAGAGGATCGAGTTGCTCTTGCACGAGGTCAAGCCGAGCGGCGACGCGCCATGAAGCGCCCGAGGCTCTCGCTCTCTGAGCGCTACGCTGCCTTGCAGCCCTCCTGGGTCGCCTGGCTGAACCTGGCTCTGCTGATCGCAGCGCTGGTGGGCTTGGTGTTCATGGGTACGCAGCTTGCGCAGTCATTGGCTACCTTTGTGGAAGCCTTCTCAGACGAGGAGAGCAGCGTGGGGGACAGCCACGACGCCGTCCCCCTGTCTCCGCTGGGCGAGGCGTTGGGCGCGGCGACCCTACGGGTAGCCTTTGGCTTGCAACAAGCACGGCGCGTGGTATCCCCTCCCTCCCCTGGCGAGGGGCAGGAGCCCTCCCCCGCTGATGACCTCTGACCCTGGGGCAGGTCCGGATTGGCGATAGACGGTATGCAGACGTTGTCCTGGTGTACGCCAGAGCTCGAGAGCCTCTTTCACCCCAAGCGTCTGGAGCACCTGGCTGCGTCCCTTCCTGGCCTCTTCGCCGCACGGGACCGCTGGGAGGCTCAGCCCCGCCACGTCGAGCTAGGCGCCCACCGGGCAGCCTTCCTCTGCGGCTTAGCGCGCGCGCACGCACCACAACCCGTGGTGGGTCTCGAGGTGCGAAGCAAGTACGTGCGTCTTGCGGAGGAACGGATCCGAGCTGCGGGATTGAGCAACGCACATATGCTCTGCGCGGACGCTCGCCTCGCCGTACCCTTGCTGCTGGAACCTGAGAGCGTGGACGCCTTCTACGTGACCTTCCCCGACCCCTGGTGGAAGGAGCGTCACGCCGGGCGGCGATTCCTGGAGCCTGTGTATCTGCGCGTGCTGGCGCGGCGTCTGCGCCCGGGAGGGCGCCTCTACGTCAAGAGTGATGTCTTCGAGCTCCTCATGCGGACGCGCGAGGCGTGCGCTGCGTCGCAGGCCTTTCGGCCGCTTCCCCCAGAGCGTTGGCCTGACGAGCGCATGTGGACATGGACCACCCGAGAGAAGAAGTGTATGCGCGCGGCCATCCCCTTTGGACGGGGCTACTACGAGCGCCGTCGCGACTTCGCGTCGGATTTGCCGACAACGCCTGAGCTGGAGACGTCCTTCCCCGTCCAGACCATCGAAGACCCTGTCCAGCTCCTGCGAGGGGCTCCTCCGCTGGACGTGGAGCAGCGTCGCCGTCGCGGCGCACCTAGCGCGACCGCTCCCACAGAGTAAACGCGAAGAGGCGACCGCCCCGGCTGCGAGCGAAGAGCGTCCCTTCGTCGATGGCCACGGAGGGTGTGAAGCCCGTCGCGATTCGCTGCTCCGCGAAGGTCCACGGCTGCCTGGCGCTCAGGAGGTACAGACCGCGATGGAAGGTGCTCAGGACGAGCAGGTCTCCGAAGCGCTGGAGCGCGCCGAAGGGTTCACCCTCCAGGGGCAGCGTGGCGACCGTGTCGCCTGTGCCAGCATCCAACCAGTGGAGGGCACCGGCGTCGTCTTGCGCAACCAACAATCCGGCATCGTTCAGCACCGGAGCCGAGACCAGCGTGATGTCCTTGCGCCACACGACGTCACCGCTTGTAGGATCGAGCCCAAAGAGCCCCCCCGTTTGGGTAGCCGCGATGACGAGGCCGCCCGGAGTTCGGAGCGGTTGTCCAAGCACATCTCGGAAGCGCCGACCCTCACCCGCCAGGCTCCGGCTCCAACGCACTTGGCCGTTGAAGTCGATCAGCTGCAGGGTACCGTTCGTAAAGCCAGCGACCACGCCTTCGTCCACAACGAGCGCTTCCGCGAAGGTGCGCAGGGCAATGTCCGCCCTCGCGACTGCGCTCGTCCGCCACAGCACGCTCCCATCCTCGCGTCGGAGGGCATGGAGCCGTTGGTCACGATCCAGGATCAGGACAAACGCGCCGGTGATGACCGGAGGGTTGGTGAGGGGGCTGCCCAGCTGCGCTTGCCAGACCTCGTCGCCCGACGCCATGCGCAATGCGACGAGGCGGCCGTCCAGCGAGGCGACATAGACGATGCCCTCGGCCAGGCGCGGTGGCGCGGCGATGGCTCCCTGGAGGTCCTTGTCCCAGAGCAGCGCCCCGTTGGTGGTCACCCGGGCCTCGACGACGCCATGCGGGAGGGTGCTGACGACCACGCCGGCGGCTGCCGCTACGCCCCCGCCATCGTCATCCCGCAGGAGGGCGCTCGACCAGGTCTCGGTGTGGTCCACCGTCCACGCCACCTGCATCGCGATGCCACCGAGGAGGTCCCCCTGTGAGGCGAGAGGCGCGACGGTGGCTCCGCCACACCCCGCGACCAGAAAGAGGGTCACGGCCAGCATGCCCAGCGAGCGCTGCCCACAACCCCTCTCGGCGTGCCGCGAAGATCTGAGCCGCCACCCCGTGGAGCGATCCTCGCCAGGCAGCAGCGCTTGTACGCGACCTGTCATGGTGCAGCCGGGTCCTGCTCAAGGAGCAGCTCGAGCTGCTGCTGGCGCTGCAGCGCGGCGTCCCGCTCGCGCGCGTCCGGGAAGCGAGTCGTGAAGGAGCGATAGGCAGCCAGCGCTGCGCTCGAGGAGCCGTACGTGTCGACCAGACGTGCGCGAAGCAGCGCTGCAGCGACGGCCGGGCCACCCTCTCCGGTGGCCATGCCATCCAAGGTCTGGATGGCGCCGTCGAGCTCTCCAGCCGCGGCCCTGGCCGCCGCGAGGCCCAGCGTGCCCACCACCTGGACCTCCGTGTTGGTCGCACGCGCCATGGCCTCGTAGGCCGCGCGGGCTTCCTGGCGCTCACCGGTAGCCAACTGGAGGGACGCGAGCACCCACGTCGCCGGCTCTGCCGCAGAGGCAGAGCCGAGCTCTCGGCGTGCCGCCGCAGCTTGCCCGGCCACCTCGGCCAGCGTGCCCTCGCCTGCGAGGGCGAGCGCGTGCGCTTGGAGCGCGCTGAACACCTCTTGCGAGGGGCTGACATGCCGCTCCTTCCACGCTTCCACAGCGAACGAACCACCCACCAGCACGATCACGACCGCAGCAAGGCCGATCAGAATCTCACGGTAGTAGGTGTTGATCCACTCGAAGGTGTCTTGGGTCACCTCTTCGAGTTGTCCAGGCTGCGCAGGGTCCGCGCTGACCGGGGGGGCAACACGTTTCTTGACCTTGATCGCCACAACGGCCTCACGTAGGGGAAGGAGAGCAGGGAGGAACGCGCCAGACGAGCCGCGCTCACGATGGGCAGGGAGATAGACACGATGGATCGGTGGCTTGTCAAGTCGCGACGCTGGCGAGCGGCCACCTTTGGTGCTTGCAGGGTGGTGGCGCTCCTCTCTCTGCTCGTGTTCCAGCACCTCGCGCCCTCGGCTGCGTACGCGCAGGCGACGAAGGGCGAGTGGGTTCTGTCCGGCCTCGCGCTCTACAGCGGCATACCCGACGATTCCAGGAGCTGGCATGGCGGCGGTGTCGGCATCGACGCCGCCTACGGGCTCACGGAGACATGGAGCGTGCGCATGACAGCGGCGAGCACAGCCCAGCGTCAAGCGGGCGAGCCCGACCTGGGTCATGTCCAACACGCCGCGCTGGGTCTGGCCGGCAACTTCGACGTCTTCTCGTGGATTCCCTGGGCGTCCGTGCAGCTTGGGTGGTACCGCAGGGGGGGTGCGCTGAGCGAGACCGCGTTAGACCCCCTGGGCGTCGCGTTGAGCGCGGGCTTCGACTACCGTCCTCTGCGGAGCGTGTCGGCAGGTGTCTGGCTGACGTCCCATCGACAGATCGCCTTGAGGACCTCCACGATGGGCACCTCCGCGGGACTGCGGGTGTCCTGGAGGTGGCGTCCTGGGCTGTGGTGAGGTGGCGGGGCGGGCTGTGGTGAGGCGGGGTAGGCCAGCATGTCTATCGACCTGTTCCGGAGGACATGCTAGGCGGAGGGTGCCTTAGCACACCCTCTCCCTGGGGAGTCATGACTCGAACGCGGATCCGACGCCAGGCCACCTTGTACCTCGCGAGCTTCTGCTTTGGCCTGCTGCTGTGGGGGCTTCCGGGCACCTCGTTCGCCACGCCAACCTGGCCCGCTGACGTGGGCGTGCGAGCCCACCTGAGCGCGGGGCACGCGCCCGCTGCGGCAGCGTCTGTACGGCCAGCGTGGGAGGAGCGGGTGGACCAGGCATTCGGAGCCGTCGTTGGCGCGATGGCCCGTGTGCTCTTCGCTGATGTCATGCCGGGGTTCTTGAAGGACGCGTTGTCGGGGCGCCGTGACGTCTGGCTCTACGGCGTTGCGCGGGAGCGGATCGACGCCCCGTCGCCGCCTCCGGACAGCGCGGATCTGGCCACATGGAGAGCATGGGCAGCCCAGGCGGCTGCCCCCGAGGGGACCTTCTGGTCCGTGCGCGAGATCGTGACCTACGAGGAGGGCTGGGGCGACCGAAAGGTCTCGGGATACGGCGCCCTGCTCTTGTCGCGTTCCCACGCGCTCAACGCGAGCGTGCTGCACAACGCGCGAATCGCGGCGGACGAAACGGGGCGTGTCGCATGGCTGGAGGCAAGCGTAGCAGGGGATGCCGAGGACGCCACGAGCGCGCTGGAGGGTTGGAGCCGCAGCCACCTCCACCACCCCGTGGCGCTCGTGGATGAGGGGTTGGTTCGGGCCGTTGCGGGTGTGACCGAGGTCATCGAGACAGGCATCCTGCGGTGGGAGGCGTACGCTTGGGCTCAGCCGGAACAGAGCATTCGGGAGCTGCGTGACCTCACGGGGGTGCTACGGGCCCCCCACGCCCCGGGGCCCAGGGTCCCCTTCATCGTCTTGTGGTTGATCGTCGGGGCGGTGTTTTTTACGTTCCGGATGGGCTTCGTGAACATTCGCGCCTTCGGCCACGCCCTGCGCGTACTGCGAGGCAAGTACGACAACCCCTCGGACCAGGGCGAGGTCAGCCACTTTCAAGCGCTCGCGAGCGCCCTGAGCGCGACGGTCGGCCTCGGGAACATCGCTGGGGTGGCTGTCGCGATCGGAGTCGGCGGGCCTGGTGCGGTCTTCTGGATGCTGGTCGCTGCGTTCTTCGGGATGACCTCAAAGTTCGTCGAATGTACCTTGGGTCAGATGTACCGGCATGTCGATGAACGCAACAAGGTGCTGGGTGGGCCGATGATGTATCTCCACCATGGCCTGGCGGAGCGCGGCCTGGGCGGTCTGGGCCGCATGCTCGCCATCGTGTTCATGGTCTTCTGCATCGGGGGATCGTTGGGTGGCGGCAACATGTTCCAAGCGAACCAGGCCTACACTGCGCTCTCCAGCGCCCTGCCCTTCGGCCTGAGCGCGTCGGTCTTCGGCGTGCTGCTCATCGTCGCTGTTGGCGTCGTCATCCTGGGGGGGATTCGGCGCATCGGAAGGGCGGCTGCGGCGATCGTACCCTTGATGTGTACGCTCTACGTTCTCTCGGCGCTGGTTGTGTTGCTCTTCCACGCGGAGCACGTACCCTACGCCCTCTTTCACATCGTCGCGGACGCGTTCAGCCCGTCGGCCATGTACGGTGGGGCTGTCGGTGTGATCATCGTAGGCTTCCAGCGGGCCGCCTTCTCGAACGAGGCTGGCATCGGGTCCGCGTCCATCGCCCACGCGGCGGCAAAGACCAAGGAGCCTGTGCGTGAGGGGACGGTCGCGTTGCTGGAGCCCTTTATCGACACCGTCATCGTCTGCCTCGCCACGGGCCTGGTCATCGTGGTGAGCGGCGTCTTGGATACGCCAGCGGGCACGGGGCTGGCGGGTCAGGGCGCGCTTCTGACGAGTGCCGCGTTCGGGTCCGTGTTTTCGTGGTTCCCGAGCGTGCTCGCGATCGCGATTGTGCTCTTCGCGTACTCCACCATGCTCTCGTGGAGCTACTACGGCGAGCGGTCGTGGGTGGGTCTCTTCGGCGAGCGCACCGCCAACCTCTACCGCGTTCTCTTTTTGGCGTTCATCTACATCGGCAGCGTATCGAGCCTAGGGAACGTCATCGACTTCTCAGACTTGATGATCCTGTCCATGGCGTTCCCCAACATCCTGGGTCTCTACCTCCTGGTCGGGAAGGTAAGGGCGGCGACCGACGACTACCTGAAGCGCATGGACGACGAACGCGCCCCTTCCGGTGAGCAGAGCGCGTAAGGATGCCTTGGCCCCCCGACGCGGACGCGCCCTAAGCGATCTGATCGGAGTGCAGGAGCTCTCGCAACGCGCCCAGCGCTTCGCGCGCGGTGCCGAAGACCCGCTCTGCCCCGGCGTTGTTGAGCGCTTCTAGACTGCTGTTCTCGGAGACGACGCCCCAGGCGCGGGCCCCAGCAGCGCGGCCGGCGGTGATGTCATCAGGCAAGTCGCCGACATAGCATACCAGGCTGAAGTCCCTCCCCTCCCTTGCGCGCAAGCGCCGCATGGCTTCCAGCAGGGGCCAAGGCGAGGGCTTCCCCGCACCTCCCGCGCTGCGCCCTTCCTCCACACAGTCGTGGGTGACGACGACGTCGAAGTAGCGTGCGATCCCATGATTCGCTAGCGCCCACGCTGCCTCCGCCCGAGGCCTGCCCGTGACGATGCCGAGCGTAGCCTGCTGCGCGAGGTCGTGAAGCGCAGCGTCACCCACCAGCAGCGTCTCGCGTCCGATGAAGCCGGGGCTGGCCTCGCTCGGATGGCACTCGTTCGGATGCAGCCTGTGGAACAGGTCCTCGCCCAGATAGGCCCACTGAAAATCGCGCACGAGCTCCGTCATGGGGCTCACGCTGGGGGTGGGTTCGCTGCTCCCGAGCATGCCGCAGAGCGTTGCCCATCCGCCCCCTTCGGCCCGCAGTGCGGCGAGAACTCCCCGCGCTCTAGCCTCCGGGAGGGGCCCCAGCAGCGCGAGCGCCGCCGACGCCAACCAGTCGTTGTTGAATCCTCCCGCTTCCTTGATGCCGCGGAGCCGCCAGCTTGAGAACGCGTCGGACCCTAGCGCGAGACCGGCGTGCGCCCGCGCGACCTGCCGCTGCGCGCTCCAGACGATGGCAGCCGCGTACGATGCGCGCGTGTCGATGAGCACGCCGTCAATGTCGAACAAGATCACTGAGCTGCTGTTGTGCATCATGGGCCCTTCGCAGACGTCCGGTGGTGGCGGCCAGGAGTCCGGCATGGCGCAGGGCGTCGCCTTCCTGCCTTGACCGCGTGCGCCCATCTCCTTACCGTCCCAACCCGGCTGGAACAACTGCCAGAAGCGTCCGGCTTGCACCCTTCCCTATCGATCGAGGGCACGACGCGCATGCTGGTCATCTCCGTCAAAGAGCGGGACAAGGAGCCCGTCCAGTACGTGTTTCAGAAGGGCGAGGTGTGGATCGGTCGTGTCAGCACCAACGACCTCGTCTTGAAGCAAGGGAACGTGAGCAAGCAGCATGCCGTCCTCTTGCTCAGCGATGGGGACCTGGTCCTGAGAGATCTCGCCAGCACCAATGGCACGTGGGTCAACAGCCACCGGGTACGCTCCACGACCACCCTGCAACCCACCGATCGCGTGGTGATCGGAGACTTCGAGTTCACGGTCCAGTGGCCCGGCAACCACGCCCCGCGGCCCGATGGACAGCCCGCCGGATCCTACTCGGGGGGACCATCCGCACCAGGCTCGTGGCAGGTGGACCCGCACGGACCGGCGGAACCGAAGGATGAGGACGTCGAAGAGGGTACCAGGATCGCGAAGCGAGACGAGGTCCTTGGGCCACGGAATGCAGCACCCAAGCCCCGCGTCCACGGTGAGTGGATGGAGGGGGCATCGGAAGACCATGCCCGAGGGGCTGCGTCGTCCGGTACCCTGCCTGAAGGTGGCATCCCCGCGGACCCGACGGAACACGCGGACCCGACGGAACACGCGGGCACCGATGACCGCGCGCCTGGAGCGCTGCAGCCTGATGGAGGGCGCCAGAAACGCTCCAGCGTCGCGTCTGCGGACCACGCTCTGGTACCCGATCGGAGCGTGGAACGAGGGAGCGAGAGTCCGCTTCGCACCATGATGGGCTCACCGAATACCCTGTCGGCTGTGGATGCCGCTGCTGCGGTTGGCGGGACACCCGCATCGGTGGTCAGCGGGACGCCCGCATCGGTGGTCAGCGGGACACCCGCTTCGGTGGTCAGCGGGACACCCGCTTCGGTGGTCAGCGGGACACCCGCTTCGGTGGTTGGGGCAGCATCGGAGACGCTGGATCACAGCGCGACTGGGCCGCTCACGGCGCACCGGGAGACCACGATCTCCGGATCGGTCCCTGTCGTCGGCGCGAGCCACCTGCACGACCGCCGCGCGGGGGTCACCTTGCCTCCCACGAGGCTGCGGACGCCGGGTGAGCGCGAGATCGCGGACAGGCAGCAGAGGTTGTTGAGCGGCCTCGGCGACGCGCGGGCTGCGGGTGCAGCTCCTCGGTCAGGCGCCCAGCTCGCCGGCGCGACGCCGCACAGCAGAGGGCGTGGGATCGTCGGGCGTCGCGACCCGCTGCCCTTGGTTTCTCGTTCCACGAGCGCCCTGCAGGTCACGCTACCGCAGGCGACGGAGACCCTCATGCGCCGGGTCGAGGACGTTGTGCAGCATGCCATCGGCGCGGGTGTGTCGGGTCCGCCCGACCTAGCCTATCCGCCCCCCCTGACGCTGTACCGGAAGGTCGGGACGGAGGCGCTTCGCGCTTTCGAGAGGTCCTGCGGGCAGGCTGTTCCGGAGGACATGCGCAACAGCGTGCTGCTCCTTGTTGGGTTTGAGCTGTGCGGTCTCGGCCCGCTGGAGCTGCTGCTGGAAGACGTCCTCGTCGACGAGATCCTGGTGCGAAGCTGTGACGAGCTTTGGGTGACCCGCGCCGACGGCGAAGTCAGCCGTGCTCAGCTGCACTTCTCCACGGCTCAGACGCTGCTCTGGGCCGCCGAGCGCTTGCTGCACGCGGGTCGCTTGGAGGACCGAGCTGGCGGCCGCGTGTTGCTGGAGGGAGGTGTCTACGCCGAGGTGGTGATGCCGCCTGTTGTGGCAGACGGGCCGGTGCTCTGTTTTCGTCGTTCTACGGCACCGTGGCAGCCCCTGGACGAGCTTGTGGCCCTGCCCGACGTGGATGAGCCCTCGGTACGTGCTCTGGACGCGTTGTTGCGTGCGGGGTCCTCGGCCCTCCTGGTCGCGCCTTCGCTCGAAGCGGCACGGACGATCGCCTATCCCCTCGTTGAGGGACTGAGCGCTACGGAGCGAATCGTCCACATCGCCAGCGGTGCCCGCGGGGCCCTCGGACCAAGCGCCGTGATCCGCATGGAGCAGGAGGCCGTCCAGGAAGGTAGCCTCGTAGACCGTGCCTTCGGGTTGGTGCCGGAGCGCGTCGTGGTCGATCCTGTCCACGCGACGGACCTTGGCTTCTGGTTGCTCCACGGGGTGAACGAGGAGCGCCCTGTCCTCCTCCTAGCCGTTGCTACCTCTCCCGAGGAAGCCATTCTGCGCCTCGTGCTGGGGATCAGCGCCGCGGCGGACGTGTCCTGGGCTGGCGTCATGGCGTTGTTTGTCGCGCGGGTCCCCTTGGTCGCCTGTCTTGTCCGCGATCCCGCGAGCGGCCAGGTCATGGTGACGACGGCTCAACCCCGTGCAGGGACGGACGGGACGCTGACCTTGGTCGCGACGGGATAGCGCTAGCGACCCGCTGCCCCCTCTGCAGCGGTGCAGCGGAGGCCTGCGCATCGAAAGAAAAAGAAGGCGATCCCCTTCCCGAAGTGGTAGGTAGGGACCAAGGCGCGTGGGGCTTTGCACCCGTGCCTGTCTGGTCCGCGTCTCCGTCGGGCCCCTGTTCCCCTGCCTCGCTCCGTGTCTGTCGCGCCCCGTCTCTGCCTCGCTCCGTGTCTGCCTCGCTACAGTGTGCGATGAGTCAGTTTCAGATCACCATCCATGATGAACGTGGCTCCGTCATCGACGAGTTCGGCTTTTCGGCCGGAGAGCTCCTGATCGGCCGCGCTGAAAACAACGACATCGTGCTGCCATCGAGCGCCGTGTCGCGAAGGCACGCCCGGCTGGTGATCGAGGGCAGCAATTGCATGGTGGAAGACCTCGGCTCTTCCAACGGCGTGTTGCTCTCGGGACGGAAACTCCAAGGATTGGTAGCGCTCCCGGATGATGTCTCTCTGGTCGTCGGCAACTACGCGTTGCATGTGCGGCGGGCGAGCGGCGCCCTTGTGGCGCCGAGCCAACCGCCGGCCAAGCCGCACATCCACGACGCATCCAGGACGGGTGTCGCTTACCTCGTGCGCGTGGATGCCGAGGCCACGGGCGTGGTGTTCCCGATTCGGGCGCCTGAGGCGACGGTGGGTCGGGCAGACAACAACACGGTGCCCTTGCAGGCAGAGGGTGTGTCGAGGCTCCACAGCACCTTCCGGGTACGCGGGACGCAGTGGACCTTGGTGGACAACAACTCGGCGAATGGCACCTTCCTGAACGGCCGGCGTGTTGCTCAACCGATTGTCGTGCGAGAGGGTGATGAGCTGCGGATGGGGATGGCCGCGTTTGTCTTCACCTACGACCCGGCTCGGGTGGACCCCTACCGGAGCGAGAGCGCGGACGCGACCCGGACCCAGATGATGGCCGTGCAGAGTGCGACCAGCCGATCTCCCCTGCCCTTTGTGGCGGTTGGTCTGGTCGTGGTGATTGCGCTCGTCGCTTCGATCACAGTGGTGGTGCACGAACGCTCACAGCGCGCTGGGCTCGCTGCCGGGTCCAACCCCGCGACGTCGCATGCCTCCGAGGGCACCGAGGACCGCTTTGGGACGCTGCTTGAGCGCGCGCAGAGCGCCATAGAGGGTCGTGATTGGGCGACTGCACAGGGAGTCCTGGTTGAGGCTGCCGCGCTGCGGCCGGACTCGGATCGCGTGCGCCGCCTTCGCGCCCAGAGCGATGAAGGGATGACGCACTTCCAGCGTTTTGAGGAGTGTCAGTCGAAGGTCGAGGCGGGGACGCGCTTAGAGATGGCCAACCAACCGCTGGCTGCGGCCGAGACCTTTGGAGACGCGCTGGCCTGTCTACGTGAGCTCCCGGCTGCCTCGCCCTACCGAGAGGAGGGCGGGCGCATCCTGCAGCAACGGGTTTTGCCTTCGTTGATCGCGCTGCACCGCTTCCTCGCCAACCAGGCCGTCCAGTCCAACGACTTCGACGCAGCTACGCAGAGCCTTCGTTTCGCCCTCGAGCTGCAGGGCCAGCGGCAGGACGACGACTCAGGTGCGCGTGAAGGTATCCAGCGCCAGCTCCGCAACACCTATCTTCAAGCTGGCGATACGCATCACGACCGCCGCCGCTGGCAGCGTGTCATTGACGCCTACGAAGCCGCACACGCCCTGCAGCCGCTGGATACGGGCAGGCAGACGCGGCTGGAGCACGCGCGGCGGCAGCTCCGCTGACCACTGATGTGGCGCGTTCTCCTCGGCGTGCTCCACGCGGCCTGTTGCGTTGCAGTCCCCGATACAGCCCTTGTTGCACGCAGACTGACAGTATCGCACATGACCCGGGGAGGTCCGTG
>ERZ869909.287-NODE-287-length-70755-cov-9.186862_pt1 | contig 70755 bp, 66 predicted proteins | sample MGYA00520892_ERZ869909 | MGnify/ENA primary metagenome ERZ869909 (study PRJEB32215, sample SAMEA104723947) | bioreactor metagenome | biome: bioreactor; feature: anaerobic bioreactor; material: water | place: China | collected 2015-03-12 ...
CTCAGCGGCGTGAGAATATCGGCGCCAACCGCCGAGCCAAGCTCCAGATCACCGATGGCGAAGCTGATGGTCTCCCCTTCCCGGTAGCTGAACTGTCCCTGCTCATCGGTCTGGCCGGCGTCAGTCTGGCTGCCCTGATAATCCAGCCCGGCAACGGGGCTATCGACAAAGGTACCGGTATGCACCTGCGGCGCTGACCGGGATGATGACGAACTGCTCAAACAGCCGGATAGTGACAGCAGAGGCACCAGAGAAAAAACCAGAATGGCCGAACGCGCCCCTGATTTCGAGGGTATGGCATATGACATGCGGGTCTCCGTTTATTCTTGTAGTGGAGTTCCTTTCAGGCTCCTGAATAGCTGCCAGCCCCAGGACAACCGCCCAGACCAGGCACAGGTAACCTACTGACGTCAGGCTTGGGCGTCGTACATATTGCACAAACAGCTCAAACCTGACTCTTGACCTTAGATGTCACCCAGGTGAGACACAAACCAAATCAGAAACGGTTATGAACGTTCATTCACATGAGAATGATTATAAATAGACATCAACCGCCCCCCATGAACGACCGAGAAAACTGGAATTCGAGTCAGATTGAACAGGGTTGAGCAGTGTTAGCCGGCAGTTGGGGGAAATCCCTCATACCCAGATGATCAGCCCCTATCTAAGCTGTCCCTGTAGCAACCACCCTCGAAGGAATACCAGTCATGAGCGAACACACCGAAGACAAACGCCCAACCCCAGACCCGGCGGAGCACAATGCCTTTTTCCCGTCCCCGTATTCACTATCGCAATTCACCAGCCCCAAATCCGATTTGGCCGGTGCCGATTACCCACAACCCTACCGGGGCGGACGCTGGAAGATCCTGCTGATCGCCGCAGATGAGCGCTATCTGCAGATGGATAACGGCACGCTGTTCTCCACCGGCAATCACCCGATCGAAACCCTGTTGCCGATGTATCATCTGGACAAGGCCGGGTTCGAGTTCGATGTCGCCACGTTGTCGGGCAACCCGGTAAAGCTCGAGCACTGGGCCATGCCCAACCAGGACACGGAGATCCTCGGCCTCTACAGCAAGTACCAAGAGGCGTTCAGAAAGCCACTGAAGCTGGCCGAGGTGGTGGCAAATGCTCTGGGTGAAAACTCCGACTACCTGGCCATTTTCATTCCCGGCGGACATGCGGCGCTGATAGGGTTGCCGTTCAGCCTTGAGGTCAAGGCAGCGCTGCAATGGGCCGTAAGCCATGACCGTTACATCATCTCGCTGTGCCACGGTCCAGCGGCATTGCTGGCGGCCAGTGTTGACGAATCCGAGGACAGCTATCTGTTCAAGGGCTACCGGATCTGCGCTTTCCCCGATACGCTGGATGCGCAAACCCCGGCTATCGGCTATATGCCCGGCGGCCTGCCCTGGTTCATGGGTGAAAAGCTCAAGGCCCTTGGAGTGGAAATCATCAATGAAGACATTGCCGGCCATACCCATCAAGACCGCAAGTTGCTCACCGGCGACAGTCCGTTTGCCTCGAACGCCCTTGGCCAATTGGCTGCACAGACTCTGCTCAAGGCGGCGCAGGGCTGAGCCCGGCGAGCAGGCGGTGGTATGAGCAGCTATCTTGACACCCTCGCCGAGATCGACAGGGCGGTGACCTTTGCCAGCATCGAAGAGCTGGTGCGCAGCACCGCCCGCCCCCTCGGCTACGACCGCTTCGTCATGTTTTCTGTCGCGCCCACACAGGAGCATTTCATTGACCGCATCTTCTGGCTGGAAGGCGATTGGTTTGGCGATGGTAGCCGTGTGGATGCCAGCAGCTACCTGCGCCACTGCCCGGTAAACCGGCATATCCTGCATACCGATGAAGCCTTTTTCTGGGCCAAGACCACAGGCTCAGGCGGCCAGGAAAAATACTACCTTGAGCAAAAGCCCAAAGGGCCTGGTATTCATGGCCTGCAGGTGCCCGTCTTCGGCCGTAACGGGCTGGCCGGCGCACTGAGCCTGGGCGGACTCGATATCGATCATTCCCTGCGGACCCGCCTGCTGTTGACCTCAATCGGCACCCATGCCTTCCTGGCGACTCGCCGTCTGCTGCAACACCCGGATCAGGACCAGCCTTTGGGCCTGTCAGCCCGTGAAGGTGAGATTCTGCAACTGGTCGCATCCGGCTGGCGTCAGGCCGAGATCGCTGCGGTTCTGGGGCTGTCCGAGCGGACGGTGGAGAACCACCTGCGCCGGGCCCGCCAGCGCCTGGGAGTCGCGACTACCGCGCAAGCGGTGAATGTGGCTCTGCGGGGTGGCATTATCGAGCGTTAGGCGCTACGGCCAAGGCCGCGCAGCCGTATCAGGAAATGGCGGAAGGACATGGGAGTCGAACCCACCAGACGCGCGTTGCGCATCTCACCGGAGTTGAAGTCCGGGCGCCCCACCGGGGACGATGTCCTTCCCTGTATGGCGGCTGGTCAGCCGGCCACGAGAAAACGTTGTTCACGCACAAAGCGGGTGACGCCGGCGCGATCGAGGTATTCCAGCACCTGAATCGTCAGGTTACGGCCGATGCCGGAGGCATCGCGGTATTCGGCGGCATTGAAGCTGCCGCTGGGTGAGTCCGCCACCAATTGCCGGGCCACAGCCGCCAGCCCCTCAACCTGCTCCGGCAGGTAATAGCGGTTGGGCGCGACCGCAATCAGTTCACCGGCACGCTGCATACGCCGCAAAAAGGCCTTGAGGGTTTCCAGCTCGATGCCCAGCGCCTGACTCAGTTCACCGACAATTGGCGGGCGCAGGCCACCTGGCAACAACTGCGCACTGACCCGCTCCAGCAGTGCCCGATCCTCAGCCAGCAATTGCGGTTGGTGCTCGGGCAGATGCCAGGCCCAGGCCTGGCGTCGTAGCCGGCCTTCACCGTGCCAGCGTTGCAACAGCGCCCGTCCCAGGACCAAAGGCAGTTGCAGCGTACTGGCCAGCGCCAGCTCGCCCTCGCCAGGGCCGAGCCGTTCCGGGTGCGCAGCATGCCAGTCCTGCAACCGCTGGTGCAAGCGCGCCCAGGCGCTGTCGATCTGCCCGGCCAGCATCAGCCAATGTTGGCGAGCCGCGTCCAGCAATTCGATACCGGCCGCGCTGTGCCGCAGTTCATCCAGCAGTTGCTGCTGCTCGCCCGGCGTCAGATTGAAGCGCACGGCAAAGCCGTCCAGTGCCACCGGTGCCTGTTGCAGCGCTGCCAGCAGCGCAGCACGCGGACCATCGGCCTTCTGCCAGTGGCGCAGCAGTGCCAGACGCTCGGGCTTGCTGCGCCCGCGTTGCAGCCCCTGCGGGTCGAGCACCCGGCCACCGCCCAGGGTCTGGTTGGCGGCCGGGTCGCGGATGATAAAACGATCCCCCCAGAGTGCCTGCACCGGCTGTTCCAGCAGCAGTTGCGCCAGCGCCGGCTCACCCTCCTGCAAGATCACCGCGCGCAGCGGATAGACCCCGGTACCCAGGTGCAATTGCAACACGCCGCGATGCCAGCGGCTGCCTGGCAGTTGGCTCAGCGCAACATCCAACCGGCTGCTGGTGGCCACTGGCACCTCGCTCAGCCAGTCGCCGCGTTGCGGCTGTGCGGCATCCACATCGCCCGCCAGATTTAGCGCGCAGCGCTGCCCGGCCAGCACCTGATTCACCTCATGACCAGCCATCTGCAGGCTACGCACCCGCAGACTCTGGCCGTTGCAGTGCAAGCTCTGACCACTATGCAACTGACCACTAACCAACGTGCCGGTGACCACGCAACCGGCACCAGCCATGCTGAACCGGCGGTCGATCATCAGCCGCGCATGCCCGCTCGACGGGCGTTGCCGGTGTTGCTGCGCCCGGCTGAGCAGATCCGCACGCAGAGCCTCAAGGCCCTCACCGGTCAGACTCGATACCACAAAAGGCGCGGCCTGCGGCCAGCCCTGCTGTTTCAGCAGTTGCACCAGCTCGGCGCTGGCCGCCTGTTGGCGCGCGGGCGTGACCCGGTCACAGCAGCTCAATACCGGCACCAGATGTTCAACCCCGAGCAGGCGCAGAATCGCCAGATGCTCCAGCGTCTGCGGCATCGGCCCGTCATCGGCGGCCACCACCAGCAGCGCCAGATCCACCGCCGCCACGCCCGCGAGCATGGTACTGATAAAGCGCTCATGCCCCGGCACATCAACAAAGCCCAGCGGCGGGCCACCCTCAACCGCCAGCCAGGCAAAGCCCAGCTCAATGCTCAAACCGCGGCGCTTCTCCTCGGCCAGGCGGTCGGTATCGACTCCGGTCAGCGCCTTGATCAGGCTGGTCTTGCCGTGATCGACATGCCCGGCGGTGGCGATGATCACGCCCCGGTCTCCCACTGCTGACGCAGCGGTTCCGGGTCTTCCACGCAGCGGCAGTCGAGCAGCAGGCTGTCGTCGGCGATCCGCCCGATTACCGGCGTCGGCAACTGGCGCAGACGCTCGGCCAACTCCCGCAATTCACGGCTGCGCGTGCGTTTGTTGCTGCTGGTGCTGCCCAGGCGTAGCGCGGCGCTGGGCAGAGTTTCCAGCGGCAGCGAACCGGAGCCGATCTGGCTGTATACATCACATACATCGGCCTCGAATCCCGCCCCGGCCCAGCCGCGCAGTGACGGCAACAATGCCTCGGCAGTCTGCCGGATGGCCGCCGGCTCACGGGTCAGCAGCCGCAATGTCGGCACCCGCTGCACCAGGGTGTCCGGGTCGGCGTACAGCCGCAGCACCGCTTCCAGCGCGGCCAGGGTCAGCTTGTCGCAGCGCAGTGCCCGCTTGAGCGGACTTTTGCGGATTTTGCTGATCAGCTCGGCGCGCCCGGCGATGATCCCGGCCTGCGGGCCACCGAGCAGCTTATCGCCGCTGAAGGTCACCACATCCACGCCCTGAGCCAGAATCCGCCCGACCACCGGCTCGGCCGGCAAGCCCAGCGCCTGCATGTCGATCAGCGAGCCGCTGCCCAGATCGACCACCAGCGGCACGCCCTGGGCACGGGCAATCCCGGCCAGTTGCGCCTCATCAAGCGCGGTCGTGAAGCCCTGCACCTGATAGTTGCTGGTGTGCGCCTTGAGCAGCAAAGCGGTGCGCGCCGTGACCGCCTCGGCATAGTCGCGGGCATGGGTGCGGTTGGTGGTGCCGACCTCGCGCAGCTTGCAGCCAGCGCGAGCCATGATGTCCGGCAGCCGGAACGAGCCGCCGATTTCGATCAGCTCACCGCGCGACACCACCACCTCACGGCGCGCCGCCAGGGCATTGAGCACCAGCAGCACAGCGGCAGCGTTGTTGTTGACTACGGTAGCGGCTTCGGCACCGGTCAGGCGGCAGATCCAGTCCTCGACATGGGCATCGCGGTCACCGCGCTGACCGCTGGCCAGATCGTATTCCAGATTGCTCGCCCCGGCGGCCACGGCTGTCATGCCGGCAAGCGCTTCGGGGGGTAATGGGGCACGGCCCAGATTGGTGTGCAGTACCGTGCCGGTGAGGTTGAGCACCGGGCGCATCGACGGCGCCAGGGTGCGTTCGATGTGTTGCTGGACAGTGGCTACCAGGGTTGGTTGATCGCTGATCTCGCCGCTGCGCCAGAGTTCCAGCGCAGCGCGCAGGGAGTCCAGTACCAGCGCCCGGCCGTGGCTGGCGATCAGGGCCTGCATACCGGGCCAGGCCAGGGCCTTGTCTACCGCTGGGGGGCGTTGCTGCATGTTCATCGCCAGCCTCCCCGGGGCCGCCGTTGGCGGTCTTGGTTCGAGCAGATGCTCGAACACTCCCAGGAGAACCCAGCCCTGTCCCCGCTAGCTACACGCGCCCCCTGGGGGCTGTGAGCATCTGCTCGCAGCGGGGATGCACCAGCGCGATCACTCGCCCGCGCCTTCCTCGGCGCGCAACAGGCGCAGGATGTCAGGCAACGCGCCATCGGCCAGGGCGCGCATTTCCTCATCGGTGCGGTCCTGGATCGGGTGCGGCACGAAGACCATGGCCGGGTCAAAGCCCAGCGCCTTGGACTGCAACGCGGCAGCATCAACAAACTCACTGGAGGCGACCCCTACTCCCGGGATCTGACGTGACTCCAGGTCGGCGATGTCATGCATACAGCACGACGTACACGACCCTCAGTCAGCCAGACCTTCGACCAGTAGATCCACCTCAGCAGCCATCTGCTGCTTGAGTTCGGTTGGCGCGATGCGGGTAAAGGTCGGCTTGGCGTAGCGCTTGACCTCAATCCCCATGGTCGCCAGTTGTTCCTCGATACGGTCGAGAAACACATTGCCGCGCGGCTTGGAAATATCCAGCAGGCCAACCACCTTACCCTCCAGACTGGCCGGACGCGCCAGCCGTGCCCGCTGCGCAGGCGCACGCTCGGCCGTGGGGTCGAGCAACAGGGTTTCGTTCATACAGTTACCTCACGTGTTACCGGAGACGAACCAACCGGGCCAGAAGCAGCCCAGCCAGCAATAATGGCGGAAAACAGGCCGGCAGTGCCGCCAGCCCGGACGATCAGCAGGCCGCCGGGGCGAAACTTGGGCACCTGCAGATCCTTGAAACGTTCGGGAATGCCCTCGGCAATGCCGCCAGCCCCGGCGACCAGCTCGGCACCCGGCGCCAGCAGCAGGCGTTCCAGCTCTTCGCGCAGGCGCTGCTTGGACCAGCCAGCCTCGATAAACACTCGCGCATGTTCGGGCGACACCACCAGCACCGCATCACCGGCCATCGCCAGCTTGGCGTGATCAACCGCGCGCAGCGACAGGGCAAAGGAGCGTGCCAGCGATTCAGGATCGCGTGACTTCTGATCGACAATACCCTGCACCCCTTCACCGGGGAACAGCGTCACCGCCGACCGTCCTGCCTCGATGCCACGTTCCTGGGCCAGCGGCAGCCAATCGCTGTCTTCTGCCTCGGCAAAGCAGAAACTGTACTTGCCGGGATTGCCCAGGGTCGCGCGGTCGATCTCGCCGGGGCGGCCACCACCAACATTGCGGATGATCAGTTGCAGCGCCCGGCCGATAGTGGCGTTGGCGCGATTGCCCTGGCCCAGTGCATTGACCCCGGAATTCATACCGATGGCCCGTGCCGCCGGGCCGTTGACCACGATCATCGGGCTACCGAACATGGTGGTACAGATCAGCCCGTGCAGGCCGAACTCATCGGTCAGCGCAGCTTCCAGCGCCGCCAGCAGCACCGGCATGTACTCAGGTTTGCAACCGGCCATAACCGCATTGATGGCAACCTTCTCCACCGTGCAGGGCACCAGATCAGGTGGCATCAGCCCGACCACTTCATCCGGCGCACGGGTGGTGCCCTTGAGCATCCTCAGCACCCGTACCGGAGTCGGCGGCACCACCGGCAAGCCATCACTCCAGCCGCGCTCGTAGCAGGCCTCGATGGCATCGTCGGCAGAAGAAATATCGATTTCACGCGACTGCAGGCGAATATCGCCAAAGGCCAGTTCCAGCTCCTCGGCAATACCCGGCTCCAGGGTCTTGGAACCGCAGCCGGGACGCATCACCGGCAACTCCTCACCCAGGGTCGGCACCCCGCTCAAGGCACGCCAGTCTTCCTTGTGCCAGCCATAGGTGCGCTCGACCTCCTGGCCGTTCTCGACCCGGATCAGGGTCGGCACGAACTCGATACCAAGGCGGTAGGAATGTTCCAGGGTCTGGTCATACAGAGTACCGGGTAGCGCGGCGGCGTATTCGGCCGAGTCCTGCACATACACGGTCAGCGCTCCTGCACCAGCCAGCTCCGCCAGCAGCGGTTCAACCAGCCGGCAAGTCGGGCAATCGGCCTTGGCCACCACAATCAGGCCATCGGGAAGTGCTGTAGTCATCAGAAGCCCTTCTGCGGGTCTTGTGTCTCGTAATGATTCAGCATAGGCACCCTACCTGCGGATGCCAACCGCCGGGCGGGGATCATGGGTGGGATGATTGGTGGGGTATCAGCGCTGGCAAGACCGGCCCGTGGAGCAACGTCGGCTCAGCTGTAACGCTAGATGGATTGCCGCATGGATTGCCACGTCGCTGCGCGACTCGCAATGACAGTTGAGTGCACAAAGGCATACACCACCATCGAAACACACACCGTCATCGCGACGCCGCAGGCCGTGGCGATCCATCGGTCTGCGGCAATGCCATGCGCGTTAGCCCATCCGGTGCAGGGCACAAATCTTGTTGCCTGCCGGATCACGCAGGTAAGCCAGGTACAGCTTGACGCCATTACCCTCACGCACACCCGGCGGGTCTTCGCAGGTCACGCCACCGTTAGCCAAACCGGCAGCGTGCCAGGCGTCAGCCTGCTCCGGGCTGTCCACGGCAAAACCAATGGTGCTGCCGTTGCCGCAGGAAGCCGGCTCACCATTGATCGGCTTGCTCAGGGCAAAGGTGCCGGTTTTGGTGAAGTAGAAGCAGCGGCCCTTGGGGTCGATGACGCCCGGCTTGGCGCCGATAACGCCGAGCACCGCATCGTAAAAGGCTTTGGACGCCTCGATATCGTTAGCGCCGAGCATGACGTGACTGAACATGATGAATTCCTTGCTGATGGTTGTTGTTGGGTCCAGCCCAACAAGACTTCAGGGAATCGGTGTCGGCGTCAAGCACGATCTGCGGACTGAATAGTTACCCGCTCAAATGCCAACAGTTCCGGCTTGAGCGTCAAGTCACAGTGCCACCCTCCACGTCCCAGCCCAAGCACAAAACTCCCGGAACATGAGCTATTTCATTTTACTCAGGGCAGTCGAGGGTGCTGGCTGCCTCGAAGGTCATTACGTGATCATTTTCGTGGCATTACGAAAATGATCACGACCTCAACATCAATGACAGTGCACGCTCCCAGCTTTGTTATCCATATGACAGCACTGCCCAGGAGGGGAGCTCTTACGGCATCCTCCGCCATGTTCAACGATTTCAATGCCTTGCGGCGCCATACCTCGAATCGGGGAAGCCGTCACTAGCGAGGAGGTAGTACCGGCAAACAACAGAACAAAAGCAATAGCCAAGAATCTCATAGAGCCTCCATAATGCCATCATCAACGCAACCCAAAAGAAACACGAAACCGCACTTTTGTCTATCCTGAGCCAAGCCTTCTCAACTCTCAGGGCACGAGAGTCAAACCCATAGAATGAGTACTTTGCCTAACCACGGGATATTATCTGGATGAGTATCAGGGAAAGACTATTTCTTGAGGTCGACGCTACAGCCAGGAGCCATGGCATATCTCGGTTCAACCGTGTTATATGCGTGTTGATTATCGTGGCAGTAATGTTGGCAGTCCTGGAAACTGAGCAGTCCATTGCCGAGGCCTACCACCAGTTTTTTAGGTCGCTAGAGTGGATGCTTTTCGGCATTTTTCTGGTTGAGTATGGGTTGAGAGTCTACGTGGCGCCAGTGAACCCTCAATTCTCAGGCAGATATGGCCGACTAAAGTATGTTTTTAGCGTCTGGTCGATCATTGATCTCCTTGCATTGCTACCCTTCCTGCTGACTGCATTCAACAGCACTGCGTTTTATCTGCGTTTGGCAAGACTGTTACGTATACTCCGGGTATCGAAGCTAGGGCGTTTCACCAAAGCCTGGGCTTTGCTCTGGCTGGCCATTGTCAAGCGCAGATACGAACTGATGCTAAGCGGCATGGTTGCGCTGTTGCTTTTGCTGGTTTCGAGTACCTTCCTCTACTTGTTTGAAGCTGCTGAGCAGCCCGAATCCTTTGGCAGTATTCCCCGAGCCTTGTGGTGGAGCGTCGCCACATTAACAACTGTTGGCTATGGCGATGTCACTCCGCTTAGCGCTGCTGGTAGGTTTTTCGCTGGGATCACGGCTGTTGCCGGTATTGGATTGGTCGCCATGCCCACCGGCATTTTGGCCGCTGCCTTCAGTGACGCGTTTCAAGCGCAAGAAAACACAGAGGTTTAATGGCAACAGATTTGATATTGCTGATTGCAGTACTCGACCACACCTCATAAAACATCCAACATGACCTCCAACCGACTCCCCCACGCTCAAGCGCTACAGCCTTACCGCCCATAACGGCGACCAGTGTCAGTACCGTTCGGCATACCAACGTTGTGGTCGGGTCGAGCGCTGCTACGCTTGATGAACACGCCTAGGTCTATCAACCCAGGCGTGAAGGCAAGGACCAAATTATCAGGGAGACGCTCATGTCCTTTTTCAACAAAATCCTCAGCAAACTCGGCATCGGCAGCGCGGAAGCAGCACCCGCAGAGCCTGGTGCGGCAGCACAGACAGAAACCCCAACCGCCACAGCAGCGGAGGCATCCCCCAGTGCCATCCCTGTCGTCGACGTAGTGGCCCAGCTCGAACAAAAAGCCGCAGCCAATCCGCAGCAACTGAACTGGAAGACCTCAATTGTCGACCTGCTCAAACTGCTTGATCTGGACAGCAGCCTCGGCGCACGTAAAGAGCTGGCCACCGAACTGGGCTGCCCGGCTGAGCTGATGTCTGATTCAGCGCAGATGAACATGTGGCTGCACAAGCAGGTGCTTGCTCGCATCGCCGCAAACGGCGGCAATATCCCTGCCGAATTGACTAACTAACCCACACCGATACGCCGTGCGGCGTGCGGCGTGCGGCGGAGCAGAGTCATGCCGATTACCTGCACTCAGTCGCCAAGCTGCTGTCGGGTGCTGTTGATGCCGTAGTTCAGCCAGCCGGACTCGTTGAGGTTGGAGGACTGTCGGCGCAGTTGGACGAGAATCTGCAGCTTCAGGTTCAGTGCTTCACGGTCGTCAGGGGCTGCTGACAGGGCGGCATCGAGCAAGCGCAGCGCTTTGACCTTGTCATTCTGCTCTAAGGCGACCCGCGCTTGGTCGATGACAGCCTGGCTACCGCCGGCCAGAGCGACCAGATCGGGGTAAATGCCTTCGGGTGGCAGGTCATACATGTTGACCGGGTTGCCGTCGAACCAGCCCATGTACCCCTCGTAAATCCCGCGTACCGACCAGGCAATCCGGCCATAGGCTTCGCTCATCTGCAGCGACTCGGGCAGCTTGATCTCGCGCATCAGGGTATAGACGTTCTTGCCCTGGTTCATGCCAATCACGGTCTGATCGTGTACGTACTGGATAGCGTCTCGATAGTGGGTCAGCGCACTACGAATGGCCTCTTTGCCGCGAATCGGCGCGCCATGACCGGGCAACAGGATTTCCGGTTCCAGCGCCAGCACCCGGTCAATCGAGGCGACGTAGTCCAGCGCCCAGCGCGGTTTGGTGCCGCGCAGGGTGTAGATGTTCGGGAAGGCGGCATAGTACAGGTCGCCGACAAAGGCCGTTTTGTATTGTGGCAGCCAAACGGTCAGGGCGTCGTCGGTTTCGCAGGGAGTGTGGATCAGCTCGAATTCGACGTCGCCCAGAGTGAAAGCCATGTGGTCGTCGAACAGGGTATCGGGCAGCATGGGAGCAGCAAAGTTCTGCACTGTGGCGGCCTGGCTCTGACCGGCGTCCAGGGCGAAGCCGAACTGGGCCCGATTGCGCTGATTGAAAATACCTTCCAGACGCTGCTGATAATGCAGGAATTCGACCATGTTGCGCTGCCCGATCACCCGGGTGTCAGGCTGTTTCCAAAGGTCGACTCCACCGGTATGGTCGCCATGACCGTGGGTCAGGATGATGCTGTGGATCGGTCCGTCATCCACCGCGCCGAGCAACTGCCTGTGGTGCTGGGCCATGCTCCGGAGCGAGGTGTCGATGACCACATTGCCTGCGCCAGTGACCACCATGAAGCTGTTGCCGAAGCCAGTGGCCATGTAGCTGACCTCGTTGATCCTTTGCGCTTCGGTCTGCGTGCTGCCCTGCTGCAGGTGCAGGCTCGGATCGGCACGACCACTGCTCAGGGCCTCGGGGGTGTAGGTATCGGCGCTGGCCAGGCCGGTGACCAGTACCAGCACTGCCGCCAGATGACAGGTGTTGTGTTTCAGCATTGATGGACTCCACGTATTCTTGTTTATCTATGGTTCAGCAAGGGCGCTATCCGGTGATGCGTGCATTTGCCCGGATAGCCTCGGATGAGCATGATAGGCAGCAGACAATCGCAGGCCGTGTCACATTTGTTACATCGCACAGGCTTTATTTAGGGGCTGACGCTTGGCTGAGTTTTATCGGAAGGGCAACTGGTTCGCTGAACTGCCGGTGCAGGTGCAGGCGGCGATCCGTGAGCGCATGCGGATTCGCCACCTGAACAAGGGCGAGCACCTCTACCGTCAGGGCGCCGGGGCCGTCGGGCTGTACCAGGTGCTGAGCGGTTTTGTGCAATTGCGGGCAATCGGCAGCAACGGCAATGAAATACTGATAACCATCTACGGGCCGGGTTGCGTGCTGGGTGAGATCCCCTTGATGTCGAGCATCAAGCGCGCCTTCGATGCTCTGGCGCTAGGCCCGGTGCAAATAGCCGAACTGCCTCGCCAGGACTTCGACGAGTTGTCCCGGCGCTATCCGGAAATCTACCAGCGCCTGACCGAGAAGCTCTGCCAAACGATAGTCGGCCTGCTCGCCCACATCGAAGACACCTCGCTCCTGAGCCTGAACCAGCGGCTGGCCAAACTGCTGCTCTCGGCCGCGCGCGCCTACGGCCGAGAGGAACAGGCTGGCCAGTTGATCGATCTGCCTTTGACTCAAGCCGATATGGGCAAGATGCTGGGCGTCAGTCGGCAAAGCGTCCACCGCGAACTGACCCGCTTGAAAAGCGCCGGCCTGGTGAGCAAACGGCAGGGTTGCTGGTTCATCAGCGACCTGCCAAAGCTGCAGGAAAGCCTGTCGCTCCCACACAGATCCCAGGCCGATTCTGACTGACCTGGCAAAAACTGTCCGGCCTGTACACATTGGCCATGGTCACTCGATCAGCTTCAGCGCCTGACGTACACGCTGAGCCAGATGCTTGGGGTAAACCTCTGCCAAACTCACCCTGTCACATTCCTGAAACTGACAGAATGTTTTGAGGGCAGCTAAAAATGCAGCCAGCAGCAGTTCTTCATCAAAGTTGAGCTTCTCAAAATACAGTGACTTGATCTCTAACAACCTGAGCCTGCGGTGGGCTTTGCAGTCCATCCGCCCGACAAACTCATCACGGTAAAGAAGCGGCAGGCAAAAGTAGCCGTATTGACGCTTGGCTGCGGGCACATAGCATTCTATTTGGTAATCATATTGGAAAAGCGCTTTCAGCCGTTCGCGCTGAATCACGCTATTGTCGAATGGAGACAATATGACCATGCGATTGCTCAGCCGTGGAAGCGGGCCATCAAGCGCGCCTGCTTCCACTATGAACGTTTCGCCGCTGCGGAGCTTTATCTGCTCCAGAACACCCTGGGCCAGTCTATCGTCAACCAGATTTTTAACCGCCTTGCGGAGTTCAGCATTGCGGCGTTGGTATGTAATCCCCTTGAGCGCAACAACCCCATGGCAGCGTAATTGCTGATCGACGATATGCGTGGAAGACTCTTCCATGCTGGGATTCTTGGTATTGACGCGGGATGGCAGTACCCGCTCGGTCAGGTCATAGGTTTTCTGGAAACCGGTGCGATCACTGATCATCAGGTCGCCTTGCATGTACAACTGCTCAAGCGCCTTTTTAGCTGGCTTCCAATCCCACCAGCCTGCACGTTTCGTCGTACTGGTTTCTATATCACGCGAACGCATCGGGCCATCGGAGCGTATACGCTCCAACAGCTCTCCCATCAGTTTCTTATCGGGATTTCTATACCAATGCGTCTGGCCGCTCTTAATCGCATGCTTGTAGGGCAAGGAGAACCGGAAGTCGGCAATTGGTAGAAACGCAGCCGCATGCGCCCAATACTCGAAAATCTCGCCATCAGCCAGCATCTTGTTCGTCATGGCCGGGTTGAACTGCGGAACTCTAGAGTGCAAGACATGGTGATGCGCTCGCTCGACAACCGATATGGTGTCGATCTGTACATAACCGATGTGATTAATCGCCTCCCGCGCCCCCGCCAAACCACGCCCAAAGGGCTGAGCCTGTAGCAAGCCTTGAGCGCTCAGGGCTAGACGACGTAAACGGGTCAGATCGTGTGAGCGCTCAATTTCAATCATGAGCTGGGAGTATTCACTTTAGTGGGGGGGGAAGTGCAGCCTTGTTAGACACCACTTTCACGGCGCTTCTTTCCACTAACACGTTCCTCCGGTTAAGTGCTAGTCCAGCTATGTTTAGATTCCTTAATCTAACCCTGTGGCCGACCACCTACAGTGGATGGCGCACTAACCACGACACACCCGTTAATGCCGTCTATCTTCAACACACCCTCTTTGAACTTGGCGTGCTCCTGCGTCGCGCGCGTGCAATCCCACAAGAAACTCACAATCTGAGCATCCTTGTATTTCGTGTCGACTCGATAAAGCGAGGCGTCTTCGGCAATCTCACCGATAAGCGTCGGGAAAGATTTCTTTGCATCCTTGCGGTACTTAACCTCGATGATCGTATGCAGTGACGGCAGGTAGAGATCAATGCGCGGATTCTTCTGTCCAACGGGCTGGAGATTCACTTCATCCGCGATGTCGTTGAAGATCGGCCCGAGCAGCACATAGAGAATGTTCTGAACGTGGTATTCGTTCTCTACGGGCCACTTGACAGGTTCCGCACCTCGTGTGCGGCCCGTATCCTCCCATGTCCACCGCTTGAGGCCGACGGGGATACGCTCCAGAAAGCCCAGAAGATCATTGAGGCTCCAGCCCTTCGGCGGTACGACAGCCACATCCTGATTGACTTGATTGAAGACGTAGACCATGAGTGACAAGAGCGTCGCCGAAGCGTCCCCTTGCGCCTGCGCCCGGAACTCGCCCATGAAGCGGTCGATCAGAGTCATGCGGCTCCGGTGATCGTCGATCCGTCGGATCTCGCGGTAGTGAAGAAAGAGCGGCACGCTCGCGCTAGCATAGACAGCGGATTCACCGCTGAGGATGTAGGCCGCGATGTCTTTCTCTAAGAGATTGAGATGATCGCCGCTTGCCTGTTGCGCCAGAAATCCTGCAATCCAGTTCTCGAACTCGCGGACGATGCGGCTATCATTTACCCGCCCGACCAACCATTTCACGGCCATCACGCCGAACACATCCGAGACCCAAGGGCGCGGCGTAGTGTCGATCTTGGCGGCCTGCCCGAGCAGGCGTGAGACGTCCGAACTTGAGACGGTTTCGTCCAGAACGCCAAGACCCGCAATTGCGCAGCGTTGGTACAAGGAGAGCGCAGCAAAGTTCAAGGACGATAGGCCGTCTTTCGACAAGTTCAGAAAATGCAGAAAGCAGACTTTGAACGGATCGGCGTGCGCGCTCTCGATCACCTTGCGGTGCAGATACTCGCGCAACGCGTATGCGTTCTCCTTGTTTACAGGAACCATTGGGATTGCCCGATCTTTCCGATCATCACCGAGTCGTTCCAGCCCGGAAGCTGATTGAGCCACCCGAGATTCCGTGCGATCAGGTCGGAATAGCTGATCGTCACCGGCATGGGATTCGGGAAATAGCTGCGCCAGGAGTGCGAAGCGAAGCTGTAGAGCTGAGCACTCAGATATTTGATGTCCTTGAAGGTCGAGTCCTTGTGAACATTGAGGATAACGCCGCGCGGATGCCCATCCGAGTCCTGCCGCAATTCGCGCTGGCCGATCAGGTAGATCAGCATTTCACGCTTAGAGAGCTTGAAGGTCTTCCCCCGCGATGGAGCGAGCTTTCCCTTCGACGCGCCCTTCGTCGCGGAGTCGAACATATGCAGTCCGTGATCTTCAGAGATTTTCACGAAGGAGTACTCGATCTGATATTCACGGTATTTGTTGATCACCGCGCGCACGGCAGCGATCTCGTCCTTGTTGAATTTCTTAACCTGAGCATGAAAGATCAAGCGGATCGTGTCGCCCTTCTGCCAGTTCATGCGCTTCTGAATTTTCTCAATGGTTTCACCGAGTACCGAAGTCAACGCTTCGCAGTAGGCGTCCGGGACGACTGCTTTCGACGTGTTCGAGACAATGTAGCTGCCGTCGCCGGAGAAGACGGTTGTAATGCCCATGATTCGCTGGTTATCGGCCCCGCGCTCTTGTCCGATATTCGCACTGCCGATGCCAATTACAAGTTCATGGGAAAGTGTAGGCGAGGATTTGAGCAACCACGGAACACCGCCCATCTTGGCGTAGCAGGCCAGCGCCATATTGTTGAGCGAGTAGCCGAGCGAATAATCGGACTGAGATAGAAGCTCGATGGTGAAGTCCTGAACCGGAACCTGATGCAGGAAGAAGAGACTCTTGCCGAGATAGTACGGGTTCTGCGTGACCTTGAGTTTCTTGAAAGACTGCCGGACCTGCACGAGGGCCAGGTCCCATTTTCCGCCGTCATCCGCCTTCTTCCGGATCGCAGCCTCAATGGCGTCCTTGTATGCCTCCACGCTGTCGTTCGCCGCAGCGAACACCTCCACGCGGCTGGTTCCCAGTACGAACTTGCCTTCAAGACCATTGCTGAAATACTTACTGTTCGAGATGCCCTTGAGGAGCTTGCGGACGAACTGCTCGACGCGGCCCTTGTCGTGCTGGGCGCAGATGACGCAGATTGACGGATCGTTGCGGTCGAATGTGCGCTTCGTATAGGGGCCACTTTGCGTGAGCCCCTTCTCGGCCCAATCTGCTTCGCCGTTGTCGTTGAAGACGAAAATAGGCTTCTGCATTTGCCCGCAATCATTCTGAATATCGGGCGCGTCCTCAATCTCGATGCGTGTTCCGTCGATCAGAGGAATAGCCTTCGGCTGGATGTACCTCTTGAGCGTTAAGATGCGGGCCTTCTTGTTCTCACCTCCATTGAATATGGACACTGACTGTCGGATACGTTCGACTATGGCATCCTTCTGCGCACCGTGCGTATGCAGGATGTAGTCGTCGAAGTTCGTTCGACTGGCTTCAAGGTAAACGTCCTTTGCGTACGTCTGCACCACCTGACCGTCAGGCCGCGTGACATGTAACGTTTCGCCTTTGATCGCGTTCACCGATCCTAAGAGTTTTCTGTACCCATCCTCCTGTTCGGTGACCACATAGCGGCCCATGAGATTGAACCCCCCATGTAGAAAAAACAAACCGCTCTCTTTGGTAACTCGGCGCGTTGTACAATCAATAACAAGGTACGGACGGTCCTGCACATAGCGAGTGTTGATTGAATATTTAACGCAAACCTTAAACGGATAGGCGTCGCCGAGAATCGGAACGAGAAGATTATCCTCTGGTTTGGCACTCACCAGCTCAATGGGATTGAAACCGGTAGGGTTGCGCCCCAGCCCTGCAAGGTGGCGGGTCAACCCGTCCTTGACCAGCGCGCAGAAGATGTCGAAGTTTTCATTGAGAGGAATTGTGAGCGGGGTACCGGAAACGGGGAAAGTGCCGTCTGCTGAAAAGATCAGAATATTGTCGCCCTGCCGACGGAAAGAGTGCGTCGACCCGTGTTTCGCGCGAAGACCATCCAGCGCTTCCTTGTTATAGGAAACTTGGAGAGCTTCAAGCTCCACATCGGGGATTTTGAGTGGAAATGCGTTCAGGAAGACTGGCAAAACTCGCTCCTTTCTTTGGTCAATGCGCGCACTTAATTTGGGCGTTTAACGCCGCACACACCAGCGTGATCTTGCGAGCGTCCGGCAGCCGAAGGCTGCGTAGTGCTGCGCTTGGTTATGCATCTGGATCTTCGGCCTTGAGAATGAGTGTATGCTTCGTTACCTTCACATTCACATTGACTTCATTTGGCGGAGTGAAAAGCACGCAACCTGCATTATGCCCTGTTTGAATTTCCGGCAAGAAATGCCCTCCAGCCCAACCGTTACTCTGAGCCTCATGAGCGAACCAGCTCTTAATCGTGTCGGTCATTCTTTTTCGATCAGTTCCATGGGCCTGGTTATAAAGAGCAATGATGCGGTCCGAGGTGCAAAAAACCGAGTGATCTTTCAGCTTGGCCTTGTCCGGAGTTGGGAACGTGAAATTTCTTCCTTTTGCCATTCTAATCGCCCTCTAGTTGTTTAGTGTGAGTGTGCATAACAGTCTGGTTCACTAGCGCGCATAACTAATACGCGACAAAACACCCACTCATCAGCCAGTTTTTTCAAAATCAGAAAATTGGGATCCATTCCAACCTCGGCTCTGCACGCTAAACCGTGCGCGATATAGCGCCATTACAACTGCACGCCCACCGGTTAAGCAGTGTGTACTGAGCTGGGGATGCTTTGGTACGGATTGGCATCCTTGCCTCAGAGGTGGGCTGCATGATGGCAGTTAGCTAGATACTGCAACGTTTTGCCGGGCTTGCCAAGTCGATTGCTGGCTAGTACAGAGTTTCCAATACCGCTTCCAACCTACCCCGCTCCCACACGCTCAACAGCTCCAGCGGGTCGGTGCCACGTTCTGCCCAGGAGTGCATGTCGGCGTGGCGGCCATCGGTGGTTGTGCAGGCGGCGCAGTAGTCCAGGACGCCGGCTTCCTTGTTCAGGGTGATGAGCCAGCCGTCGATATCGATGGTGATCAGGCCGCTATGCACATCGTTCCAGCTTTGCTGGCCATGACGGCGAGCGCTGGCGGTGCCCAGGCAGACGTCCTTGAGCCGTTGATAGACCTCGCGGGCCGGAAGATTGGTGACGTTGGCGGCTGGCTGATTCACGAGCTCATGTCCTGTTCGGGTTTGTGGGTATACTGAGCGGCAACTGTCATCCGATGCAATATTTCCATGCCTTCACGATTACGTCTGCGCCAGCGATTGATGTTCGGCAATGCCATTGCCCTGGGGCCGGGCAAGGCCGAGTTGTTGCAGCACATCGCGGACTGCGGTTCGATCTCGGCGGCGGCCCGGCGCATGGGTATGAGTTATCGCCGTGCCTGGCTGCTGGTGGAAACCATGAATCAGTGCTTTCGGGCCCCGCTGATTGAGACCGCTGCCGGTGGTAAAGGGGGTGGTGGTGCGGAGCTGACTTCGCTCGGCCAGCAGGTGCTGATTCACTATAAGCGCATTCAGACTCTGGCCGAGGCGGCGACGGCTGGTGAACTGGATGAGCTGGAGGGGTTGCTCGCGGCAGCCCCACCTGCCGATCCTCACTAGGCCTTCCTGAAAACTACCTGCGTTGCCGCAGCTGCGTTAAAAACAGGCTCAAAATGCTCATTTACACCACGTAAACTGCGCTTTTTCGCCTGTTTTTTCCTTGCTGCGCCTGCCTCGCCTACGTTTTCAGGGACTGCTTAATTTTCCCATACCTCCAACGGCAGATTGACGCCTTAATTCTTAGCCGGCTACCCTGCGTCATATTCAACTGTATATAGCGAAGCAGTTGCCTTTCCCTACTCGCTCACGCAAGGAGCCCGCATGTCCTTTCTGAGGATGATCCGTTGGATCGCCGCTTGTGCAGCGCTGCTGTTGGCCAGCACGCTGCAGGCCAGTGAGCCGGTGCGGATTGCTGCGGCTTCTGATCTGCGCTATGCCCTTGATGAGATTCTGGCGGTTTACCGCCAGACCCACCCGGATGCGGCCATCGATGTGATCTACGGTTCATCCGGCAAGATGACCACCCAGATCATCAACGGGGCGCCCTACGACATTTTCTTCTCTGCCGACATTGCCTTCCCCAGGCAGTTACATGAGCGCGGCCTGACCGTGACTGAACCGGCGGTGTATGCCCTGGGCCGGATCGTGCTGTGGAGCAATTCGCTGGATGCCAGCCAGCTCAGCCTTGCGGACCTGACCGACCCGCGCATCCGCCGCATCGCCATTGCCCAGCCCAGTCATGCGCCCTATGGCCAGCGGGCCCAGGAAGCGCTGCAGGCCGCTGGTGTCTGGGAAGCGGTGCAGCCCAAGCTGGTGTTCGGTGAGAACATCGCGCACACCGCCCAGATGACCCAGTCAGGCGCGGCGCAAGTTGGCATCATTGCTCTGTCGCTGGCGAGGTTTCCGGACCTGGCCAGGCATGGCTACACACTGATTGACGATGCCCTGCACAACCCACTGACACAGGGTTATGTGGTCACCAGGCGGGGCGGCGACAAGCCGGCGGCGCTGGAGTTTACCGAGTTCATGGCTACCGGGCCCGCGCATGAAATCATGCGGCGCTATGGCTTTCTGATGCCCGGCGAGCAGGAGCCATAAGCATGCTCGGACTCAGCCCGGCAGACTGGCAGGCTATCGAGGTCACCTTGCGGCTTTGCCTGTACACCACCCTGATTCTGCTGGTGATCGCCACGCCGCTGGCCTGGTGGCTGGCGCAAGGGCGTTCTCGCACGCGGGTCGTTGTGCAGGCGATTGTCGCGCTGCCATTGGTGCTGCCACCCACGGTGCTGGGGTTCTATCTGCTGGTCACGCTGGGGCCGCATGGCTTTGTTGGCCGCACGCTGGAGAACATGGGGCTTGAGCATCTGGCCTTTTCGTTCGAGGGCATTCTGTTTGCCTCGGTGCTGTACTCGATGCCCTTTGCCGTACAGCCGCTGTGCGAGGCGTTCAGCAATCTCGGCCGGCGTCCGGTGGAAGTGGCCAGCAGCCTGGGCGCTGGCGCGCTGGATCGCTTTCGCAGCGTCATTTTCCCCCTGACCCGTGGCGGTTTTGTGGTCGCGGCGACCCTGACCTTTGCCCATACGCTGGGCGAGTTCGGGGTAATTCTCATGCTGGGCGGCAGTATTCCCGGGGAGACCAAGGTGCTGTCGATCCTCATCTATGACCATACCGAGGCCATGAACTACGCTGCGGCGCACCGCCTCTCGCTGATGCTGCTGATCTTTGCCTTTATCACCCTGTTTATTGTCTACAGCATCAACCGGCGCTTTCAGGTGGCCAGAGCATGACGCTGCATATTCAGGCCCTGCTGCGCCATGGCGATGACTTTCAGTTGCAGGTCGATACCGAGCTGCCGTTGCAGGGTGTCACCGCGTTATTCGGCCGCTCGGGCTGTGGCAAGACCACGCTGCTGCGGATCATTGCCGGGCTGGAGCGGGTGCCCGGCGCCACACTGCGGTTTGGCGAGCAGATCTGGCAGCAGGGACGCAGTTTTGTGCCGCTGCACCGGCGCCGCATCGGTCTGGTGTTTCAGGAAGACAGCCTGCTGCCGCACCTGTCGGCGCGTGACAACTTGCTGTATGGCTACCGGCGTACCCCGGCGGCCCTGCGCCGGCTGCATCCCCCCGAGGTGTGCGCCATGCTGGATATTGAAGGCCTGCTCGAACGGCGGATCGACCAGCTTTCCGGCGGCCAGCGCCAGCGGTTTGCCTTGGGGCGGGCGTTGCTGATCAGCCCGCAGCTACTGTTGCTTGATGAGCCGCTGTCGGCGCTGGACACCCAGACCAAGCGGGAAATCATGCCGTTTCTCTCACGCATGGCGGCGCAGTCCGGGGTGCCGATCATCATGGTGACCCATGCTCCGGACGAGGTGGAGCGGCTGGCCGACCGCATCGTGTTCATGCGCGACGGCCAGATCGAATGTATTGAGTCGCTGGGCGCCGCCCTGGCCCGGCACGACTCGCCGTTGTTTGCCGATGAAGGGGCCGCCAGTGTTCTGCACGGCATGCTGGGTGAAGCCGCGGCCGATGGTCTGCGGCCCTTTGGTCCGGCCGAGGCGCGCCTGTGGCTTTCAGCGGCGGCTCCGGTAGGCACACGCCCACAACGCCTGCAGATACGTGCTCAGGATGTCAGCCTGGCGCTGGATGACCCGCAACGCATCAGCATTCAGAATCACCTGAAAGTCACCATCGAACGCATCGACCCGATCAAGCTCCAGCATGTTCTGGTGGCCTGCCGGACCGGCGACGGTCAACTGCTGCTGGCCGAAATTACCCGGCGGGCCACCCAGCAGCTGCAACTGGCCCCCGGGCAAAGCGTGTTCGCCCTGATCAAGTCGGTGGCGCTGCTGGAGTAACGGGCCAATTACTCCAGCAACTCATTCAAGGCCCAGGTATCCAGAAATGCCGTAACGCGGGTGATCCTGTCCCCCTCCAGCACCATATGCCAGGCATAACTGTTGAGGTATTCCGATCCATCGCTGGCCGTGGCGCGGCCATCCCACAGCACCACGACATTGTTGTCCTGAGCTATGACCTGCTTGACCTCTGGCGTTATCGGCGTCGCCAGACGGGCATTGATAGGGCCTACCGCCTCATCGATCAGTGCCTGCTTGCTGTGATAGACCGCAGATACCGGGCTGAATCCGGCTACGGTCCATTCGGCATCCTCTGCCAGCAGGTCAAACACGCTGCCGCGTCCCTGCCGCCAGTCTTCAAATGCCTGCCGAACCAGCGATTCGGCACTGTGTGGCGGTTGCTCCGGGCTTTTGGCATTCGCCACAACAGTCAGGCCAACACACAGAAAAAGCGTGCAGCAGGCTCTGGCCAGGTGGGTTCTGTTAGTCATGGGAGTCTCCTTGGTCAGGCTGGCACTGGTTTCAATGCGCGCTGGCAGTGGGCCGCACGATGATCTCGCTGGTATCGACATCCTCGGGTTGCTCAATGGCAAACCGAATGGCGCGCGCAATCGCAAACGGGCTGATGGCAACCTGTCTGAAGGTTTTCATTGCTTCACGTCCCTGCGGGTCAGAGATGCTTTCAGCCAGCTCGGACTCGGTTACCCCTGGGCTTACCGTGGTAACGCGAATGTTCGGGTGTTCCTGACGCAAGCCATCGGAAATTGCCCAAACCGCGTACTTGGTCGCGCAGTACACGGCTGCCGTGGGTGACACGGCATGCGCGCCAATGGACGCCACATTGATAATCTGGCCGTAACCCTGCGCCTGCATCATTGGCAATACAGCGGCAATGCCGTGCAGTACGCCACGGATGTTAACGTCGATCATGCGATCCCACTCATCCACCTTGAGGGCCGCCAGCGCGGAAAGCGGCATGACTCCGGCGTTATTGATGATCACGTCAACCCTGCCGCACTCGGCTCTGGCGAAATCGGCAAAGGCCTGAACCTCATCGCGCTGGGTAACATCAAGGCGGCGGGCCCAGGCCTGACCACCGTGAGCGCGGATCTCGGCTACCAGTTGCTCCAGGCGCTCGATACGCCGGGCACCGAGCACAACGTGCGCGCCCTGCTCTGCCAGCACTCTGGCCGTCGCCTCACCGATGCCACTACTGGCGCCCGTAACCAGTACAACCTTGCCCTGGATATTGTCTCTTGCTGTCATAAAACCTCCGATCCGAATACATGTGATGACTGCCCGGATAATCCTAGGGAGCCTGGTGCAGGCGGCGAAGGTCAGTTCATATGCCAGTCTTGCCTATTCGTATTGACCGGGACACACGGCGTGTAACCTGTGGTTTCATAGACTCTGGTGGTTATGGAGAGAACAGCCGATGAGCAGCAACAGCGTTCAGCAGTTACGCATGGTCGAGTTGATCAAAAGCCTGGCACCTACCGAGGGTTACACGGAGTCGATGCTCGACGGTGTTACCTTTATGCGCTCGGACCAGGCTGTGCCCAACACGCCAGCACTCTATGAGCCCAGCATCGTTATCGTGGTGCAGGGCCGCAAACGCGGATTTCATGGTGGCCGGATGTATGTTTATGACGCCCGCCACTATCTGGTGCTGGCCGTTCCCCTGCCCTTCAGCATTGAGACCGAGGCCAGTGCCGCAGAGCCCTTGCTGGGTCTGATCCTGCGCATTGACTCGGCTATGGTTGCCGAGCTGGCCATGGAGATCGACGAGACCTTGCTCCAACGCCCGCTCAATCCCGTCAGCCTCAACGCGACACCGATTGACGACAAACTAGAGAGCGCCACCCTCAGACTGCTGGAGGCGCTAAGCTCGCCGCTTGAGTGCAAGCTGCTGGCACCAGCGATTGTGCGTGAGATTACTTACCGGGTATTGACTGGCGAGCAGGGTGACGGATTACGCGCAGCCCTGGTGCAGGGCAGCAACTTTGGGCGCATCGCCAGGGTACTGCGGCGCATACACGACCAGTTCGATCACAACCTGGATGTTGGCACACTGGCCCAGGAGGCCAGCATGAGCGTTCCGACCTTCCATACACACTTCAAGGCTGTGACCCTGACCTCACCGCTTCAGTACATCAAGACGATACGCCTGCATCAGGCCCGGCTGATGATGATCCGCAATGGCATGAGCGCAGTCGCGGCCTCACAGCAGGTCGGCTATGAGAGCACGTCGCAATTCAGCAGAGAGTTCAAGCGCCTGTTTGGCCGCAGCCCGAAGGATGAGACCAGACACCTGAAAACCTTGCTGTCGTTATCAGAGTCGGTAACTGCCGCCACCATGAAGTGAAGCAAAAGGCGCTTACTGCGCCACCACCACCCGATTACGCCCGCTGTGCTTGGCCTGATACAGCGCCTCATCCGCGCGGCGCATCAGTTGCTGATAGTCCGGGTGCCCGTCGAAACCGGCCACACCAATGCTGACGGTAACGTTCAGGCTCTGTTCCTGGGGCAGGCGGAAGACTTCCCGGGCGACGTTCTGGCGCAGTTTTTCCGCTGCTCGCCGGGCTCCATCTGCTCCGGTATCGACCAGCAACATCAGGAACTCTTCACCGCCCAGACGGAACAGGTAGTCGCCTGCCCGGCTGCTGTTGATCAGCAGCGTGGCAAACTGCTGCAACACCCGGTCCCCGGCCTCATGGCCATGACTGTCGTTGATGGTTTTGAAGTGATCAATGTCGACCGCCAGCACCGCAAACGGGGTGCCTTTGTCTCGGGCATAGCTGACCTGCTTGGTCAGAACCACGGAGAGAAACTTGCGATTGAGCAGCCGGGTCAGAACATCGCGTCCCGCTTCCAGGGCATTGTTCTGCTCGAACAGGTGGTCCAGGCTGAAACGGATGACCTTGACCCGATCACGCAGCTCGCGCAGCCGCTGAACCTTTTGTTCGGGCTGCTCATCGAACAATGGCAGCAGCGTGTCGTCGACCTGCTCCATGATTTCCATGATGGTGGTGGCCTCAGCGGTGCCTTCAAAGGCATGGATGCCCTTGTGGCGGAACCACAGCCCAAACTCCGAGGCGTGGATCCGCGGCAGTTGCGCGGCCTGCAACCCTACCGCCTGATCGAACATCAACTGGTTCTCCCAGTCCAGCAGAGCTGCGCGCTGACGCTCCTTTTCACTGGCGATGTTCTGGGTCATGGCAAACAGTCGGTAGGCTTCTTCGGTTCGGGAGTTGCGGTCATGGGACACCGAATAGGCATGGCTCATGATTTCCATGGCCAGGTCTATGGTATCCGACAGCAGCCGGGCTGCCGCCAGGCGTTGGCCCTCGGCCTGGGTGCCGGCCTGATCCAGCAGTTCGACAAACCGGTCTTTCAGGCAACGTGCCCCGCGCAGAACCAGATGCACCGGCACATCGATACGGGCGTGCACCTCACCTATCTTTTTCTGCTCGGCGATCAGGCGCTGCAGGGCTTCGTCATCAGACGCCGCGAACAGTCCTGCAATCCAGCGCTGCATTGAGCCCTGCAACCGGCTGTGTACCTGATCATGGGAAAGGAACAGCGATGCCGCCGGATCCTGCAGCATCTCGCTGTAGAAATGTTGCGCCAGGTCCAGGCTGTGTTCACAACAGAACTCCAGTACGAACTGGCGAACCTGAGCGGAAAACTTCTGGTTCAGTGCCGCCCATTCGACCGACAGCTGCTCCATAGACAATCGTGGCATGACAATATCCATCGCATAAGTTGCCGCCATTGTTCCATGCCATCAGAGCAGTGTCATCCAGCCTGACTGTGCTCTGCCTGCATCATGGCCAGCAACGCCGAGCCCTCTGGCTCGGCACTCAGCCCGTCGATCACGCCCTGACGGTTGGCCGGGCTCTGGTTCTGGCTCATCTTCCATTTGCCTTCGATCGCTGCAATCGGAATTTCGACCCCGACGATGCCTCTGAGCTGGGCGGAGATATAGTCCGCCGGGGCATCGGAGACTTGCCAGGGTTGCGAGCGCTGGTTTTCGTGGTTGGCGGTCAGTTGTTCAAGCTGCTCACGCAGCCAGCCGGCCTGTTCAATTACCTGCGCCTGCCCGCGCACCTGCACCATGCAGTAGTTCCAGGTTGGCACGGCTTTGCCATGCTCGGCCTTGCTCGGATACCACGACGGAGTGACATACCCCTGCGGGCCCTGGAACACTACCAGCACTTCGGCCCCCTCACGCAGGGCCTCAAGCTGCTGATTGTTGCGGGCCAGGTGAGCACGCAGCAGGCCATGTTCGCCGCCACTGTGCAGCGAGAACGGCACCAGATTGGCGATCAGGCCGCCACTGCCAGCGGTGATCAGGGTGCCCAGCGGATGCCTGGCCATCAGCTCGTGCAACACGGGTAGCCGAGTTTCGCGGAAAGCGGATGGGCAATGCATGACGGGCCTCACGGTATTCAGGTGTTTGGCCGCTATTGTGCCGTCTGTACTGCTGGCCGGTAAGGAACAGTTGCCGGTCAAATCAGCCGTGCAATTCAGGCTGGTGCCGGATGCCCCCTACAACCACGCCCGATAAAACCCCAGTTCCTGTTCCAGCACCCGGGCCAGGTTGTCGGGGCGGCGAAAGCCATGGCGTTCTTCGGCGAAGGTGACGCACTGCACCGGTACACCGTTTTCTTCCAGGGCCTGGACCATTTGCTTGGTCTGCTCAGGCAGAACCACTGCGTCCTGCAAGCCCTGGAAGAAGATCACCGGAGTGCGGATGCGTTCGGCCTGGGCCAGCGGTGAGCGTTGCTGGTAGCGTACGGCATCGGTTTGCGGGTGGCCGATCAGCCAGTCGATATAGTCGGCCTCGAACTTGTGGGTAATGGCGCGCAGGCGCAACGGATCACTGACGCCGTAGAGACTGGCCGCAGCGCGAAACCGCTCGCTGTCTGCCACCAGGCTGCACAGGGTGGTATAGCCACCGGCGCTCTGGCCACGAATGAAGACCCGCTCGGGGTCGATGCTGCCCTGATGCGCCAGATGATCGATGACCGCCAGTACGTCTTCAACATCCACCTGCCCCCAGCCATGGCGCAACTTGTCACGATAGGCCCGGCCAAAGTTGCTGCTGCCCCGATAGTTGAGGTCGGCGACGGCGAAGCCGCGCTGGGTCCAGAACTGGATGCGATTATCGAGGGTGGCGTAGCAGGCCGAGGTTGGGCCGCCGTGGGTGAAGATCACCAGGGGCGGACGCTGATCGGCAGGGCCGCGCACCTGGCTGTTGCAGGGCGGGTAGAAGAAACCATGGGCGGTGTCACCCTGCCCGCTCAGGTACAGCAGGCGTCGTGGCTTGGCGATATCGGCTGCGGCCAGCGCACTGGATGCCTGGCTGAGTACGCTCAACTCGCCGTTATGTGGATTGATCCGCACAATCGCGGCGCTGCAGGTCGGCGAGCCGGCAATACAGAACAGCCAGTGGCTGTTGTGGGTCAGCGCCCGAAACCGGGTGTAGCCATGCGCCAACCGGCGCTCTTCGGCGGTTTCCCGCTGACGCAGGGCCAGATGGCCCAGCCCGCCCTCGAACCAGCTCAAGGCCAGCCACCGGCTGGGCAAGTCGGCGTAGTGCTGCGGGTTGAGCTGCCAGGGCGCCGGGGCGTGGTCGGCGGTCTGGGCCGGCAACGGCTGCCAGCCACCGTCGCCATCGATGCGCCAGGGCATCCAGTAACCACGCCGGTCGGACAGACAGATCAACTCCCCTTCCGGGCTCCAGGACGGCTGCTGGATCGACTCATCCCCGGTACTGTCGGCATAGTGAAACATCACCAACCGCCCCGCCTGATCGAGCTGGCCAATCCCAAGCCGAGTGCGGGTCCATGGCAAATCCGGGCGCGACCATTCGATCCAGGCCAGTTGATCGCCATCCGGACTCAGACACGGGCTGTCGTAGAAGTCGGCGCCTTCGATCAGGACCTGGCGCAGGCCATCGAGGCCAATACTGACCAGCCGGTGGGTTACCCGCTGACCGGCATGACACTCCTCGACCGCCAGCACCTGCCGGCGTCGGGCATCGAAACGCAGGCCGCCATAGCGGCAGTGCTCGCGGCCGAACAGCCGCTGGCAGTCATCGCTGTCCAGGGCCTGGTGATACAGGGCCTGATCGGCGTCGTTGACGAACACCAGCGCCTCACCAACCAGGCACAATGCCCCGCCACCGTATTCATAGACCCGGCTGTGAACGCTGTAGCCCTCAGGGGTGAGCCGGCGCAATCCGCCTTCGGTCCATTCGACAACCACATTACGGCCATCGCCAGGCTGAAACTCGACCCACAGCAGTCGCTGTTCGTCGCAACACAGGTCGGCATAGTCGGTGCCGGCAACCACTGCCTGCCGGGCGCTGAAATCGGTGTTCCAGTGGCCGTAGGGTTCAACCTTTACAGATGATCCTCGAGGTACGCTCATTGCGGAATGTCAAAGCCTCTATCGGCGGCTGGGGCTGCTCGGCCTCGGCGCGGGCGGCGAGGATCTTGTGGTGGTGTGGCGACTTGCTGCACACCGGGTCGGCCTGGCTGGCGTCGCCAGTCAGCATGTAGGCCTGACAGCGACAACCACCGAAGTCACGTTCCTTCTCGTCGCAGGAGCGGCACGGTTCGGGCATCCAGTCGTAGCCGCGAAACCGATTGAAGCCAAACGAGTCGTACCAGATGTGCGACAGGCTGTGTTCCTTGACACTGGGAAAGCTCACCGGCAGTTGCCGGGCGCTGTGACAGGGCAAGGCCGTGCCGTCGGGCGTGATGGACAGGAAAATATTGCCCCATCCATTCATGCAGCCCTTGGGCCTCTCTTCATAATAGTCCGGTGTGACGAAGATGAGTTTGCACGGGTGGCCTTCGGCTTCCAGTTGGGCCCGATAACGGTTGGTCACCGCTTCGGCATGGTCGAGCTGGGCCTTGGTCGGCAACAGGCCGGCGCGGTTCAGATGGGCCCAGCCGTAATACTGGCAGGTGGCAAGTTCGACGAAGTCGGCTTCCAGCGCCAGACACAGTTCGATGATGCGCTCAATCTGATCGATGTTGTGCCGGTGGGTAACGAAGTTGAGCACCATCGGGTAGCCGGCGGCCTTGACCGCGCGGGCCATTGCCAGTTTCTGCTCGAAGGCCTTGCGTGAGCCGGCCAGCAGATTGTTGACCTGTTCGTCAGAGGCCTGGAAGCTGATCTGGATATGATCCAGCCCAGCATCCCGGAAAGCCTCCAGCTTGGCCTGGGTCAGACCCATGCCGGAGCTGATCAGGTTGGTGTAGTAACCCAGGTCACGGGCGGCCGCGATCAACTCGACCAGATCCTCACGGACCAATGGCTCCCCCCCGGAAAAACCGAGCTGGGCGGCCCCCAATGCCCGTGCCTGGGTAAACACGTCGATCCACTCGCTGGTGCTGAGCTCGGTCTTGTGCTGAGCAAAATCCAGCGGGTTGGAGCAATACGGGCACTGCAACGGGCAGCGATAGGTCAGCTCAGCCAGCAGCCATAGCGGCGGCCCCTGGCTGGCCGAGGTTTCAGTGCAACTGGAGCCAGTGTTGGGCATGGGCCACCTCGATAAAAGCCAGCACGTCCTCATCGAGGCCGGGCACATTGGGGAAACGCTCATCGAGCTGGGCAATGATGGTCTCGACTGCGCGGGTGCCATCGATCAATTGAAGAATCTCGGCGGCGCTGTCGTTGAGCTTGATCATGCCTTCCGGATAGAGCAGCACATGGCAGTTCTGAACCGGCTCCCACTGCAAGCGGAAGCCGCGGCGCAGGCTCGGCACCTGATCACGGGTAACCGGCGTCACAGGGCTATCCCCCGATGCCAGACGGCATCCCTGGTGACCGTGTGATACGGCGGGCGCTCCAGCTCATAGGCCATGCTCATGGCGTCGAGCATGCTCCACAGCACATCCAGCTTGAACTGGAGGATTTCCAGCATGCGCTGCTGGGCTTCCCAGGTCGTGTAATGGTCAAGGGTAATGCGCAGGCCGTGCTCGACATCGCGGCGCGCTTCTTTCAGGCGCTTGCGGAAATAGTCATAGCCGGCCGGATCGATCCACGGGTAGTGCTGCGGCCAGGTGTCCAGACGCGACTGGTGGATGGTCGGGGCAAACAGTTCGGTCAGCGACGAGCTGGCCGCCTCCTGCCAACTGGCACGACGGGCAAAGTTGACATAGGCATCGACGGCAAAACGCACGCCCGGCAAGACCATCTCGCCAGACAGCACCTTGTCGCGCGGCAGACCGACCGCTTCGCCCAGACGCAGCCAGGCTTCGATGCCGCCTTCACTGCCGGGCTCGCCGTCGTGGTCGATGATCCGCTGAATCCACTCGCGGCGGGTGTCACGGTCCGGACAGTTGGCCATGATCGCCGCGTCCTTGACCGGAATGCTGATCTGGTAATAGAAGCGGTTGGCGACCCAGCCCTGGATCTGCTCGCGTGTAGCCCGGCCCTCGTACATGGCGACGTGGAACGGGTGATGAATATGGTAGTACTGGCCCTTGGCGCGTAGCGCCTGCTCAAAGGCCTCGGGGCTCATGGGTGCGGTCATGGCCAACTCCTTACAGCGTGATGTGCATGCCGTCGTGGGCGACTTCGATGCCATGGCGGATCAGCTCCGCGCGCTCGACCGAGTCTTCATCCAGGATCGGGTTGGTGTTGTTGACGTGAATCAGAATCTTGCGGGCCGCCGGCTGGCCGTCGAGCACTTCGATCATGCCGCCGGGGCCATGCTGGTACAGGTGGCCCATCTCGCTGCCGAGCTTATCGCCAACCCCGGCGCGGGCCATTTCGTCGTCGTGCCAGAGCGTGCCATCGACCAGCAGGCAGTCGGCATCACGCATCAGGGCCGTCAGGCCGTCATCGACCTGGCCCAGACCGGGGGCATAGAACAGCACCCCGCCGGTGTTCAGGTCACGCACCAACAGGCCGATGTTGTCACCGGGGTGCGGATCGTGGCGGTGCGGCGAATAAGGCGGCGCTGCGCTGCGCAGCGGTATCGGGGTAAACCGCAGTTGCGGGCAGGCCGGAATCACGAACTCGCCCTGCAGGGCGATACGGTTCCACACCAGCCCGCCGTTCCAGTGCTCCAGCATGTTGAACAGCGGAAAGCCACTGGTCAGATCCTGATGTACCATCTCGGTACACCAAACCTGATGCGGGCAGCCTTCACGCAGGGTCAGCAGGCCGGTGGTATGGTCGATCTGACTGTCCATCAGAATGATCGCGGCAATCGCGGTATCACGTACCGCCCGGGCCGGTTGCAGTTCGGGGGTATGTTCCAGTTGGGTGCGGATATCCGGTGAGGCGTTGCACAGAATCCAGTTGACTCCATCATCAGACAGGGCGATGGAAGACTGGGTACGGGCGCGGGCGTTCAGTGTACCGTTGCGCAGACCGGCGCAGTTGCGGCAGTTGCAGTTCCACTGCGGAAAACCGCCGCCAGCGGCGGAACCGAGAATCTTGATATGCATGGGGCTGCTCCTGTGACACTGCCGCGTTGGCGGGTGGACACCCCGGCAAGCCGGGGCGCCAGACTACTCAACGGTTAGCGAAGTACATGGTGACTTCGAAGCCGATGCGCAGGTCGGTGTAGCTCGGTTTAGTCCACATAGGTTGATCCTCTTGTTATTACTGAAGTGGTTGCCGGCAAGTGCCGACAGAGCCAGTTAAACACCGGGATCAGGGGCTACGAATGGTACTTTGGGAGTAGATATGGTCGTGATTTGGTGGGGGTTGGCCAGGGCGGCCGGTCAGCGATAAGGCGGGATGTTAGCGGGAGGCGGGAGCAACTGCTCCCGCCAGAGATTCCCGAAAGACTCAGGAAGAGGAACTGGCGCAGCGGCGGCGCTCAGCATTGACCGGAGCGTATGACAGCCCCCGTTCTTCCTGATGGAAGGCTTTGAACAGGCAGTAGCAGATCACCAGCAGAACCAGCGAGAACGGCAGCGCGGCGGCAATGGTCGCGGCTTGCAAGCCTTGCAGCCCACCCGCCAGCAGCAGTACCCCGGCCAGCGCACCCAGTCCCAGCCCCCAGATCACCCGGTAGCGCTGCGGCGGGTTCTGATCACCACTGGACAGAATGGTGCAGATCACCAGCGTCGCCGAGTCGGCCGAAGTAACAAACCAGCTGACAATCATCAGGGTAGCCAGGCCCGCCATCGGCAGGGTCGCCCAGTGTACGTTCAGGCCTTCGATGGTCTTGTACAGCACCATGGTCAGGTCGTTGTTGGCGACGCTGCTCAGATCAGTGCCATTGAGCTGCAGATACACACCGGTACCGCCCATGATCACGATCCACAGGAAGGCGCCCAGGGTCGAGGCCAGCATGCCACCGATCACTACCTGACGTACGGTACGACCACGGGAGATCCGAGCAATGAACATGCCGACGAACGGACCCCAGGACAACCACCAGCCCCAGTAGAAAATGGTCCACCAGCCCTGCCACTGACGCTCCGGGTCAGAGTCGGTCCACAGCCCCATGGGGATGAAGTGGGCCAGATAGTCGCCAATGCTGGTAGCGTACAGTCCCAGCAGGAATACCGTCGGGCCAGCCAGCAGCAGGAACAGAAACAGGATCGCGCTCAGGCGGATGTTCCACTGGCTGAGCCAGAGAATCCCGCGCCGCACTCCGGACACCGCTGAAAAAGTCGCGACAATCGAGGTCGCGGCAATCAGCAGCAACTGATTGGTGGTGGAGATTTCCCAGCCGAAGATGTAACTCAGGCCGGCATTCATCTGCGATACCCCAAGCCCCAGGGTGGTCGCGGTGCCGAACAGAGTGCTGAAAATGGCCAGCAGATCCACGGCGTGACCGATGGGGCCGTAGATGCGCTCACCCAGGATCGGGTACAGCGCCGAACGAATGGTCAGCGGCAAGCCATGACGGTAGGTGAAATAGGCCAGGACCAGGCCCATCAGAATATAGACGCACCAACCATGCAGCCCCCAGTGGAACATAGTGATGCGCAGGGCTATCTGTGCCGATTCGGCACTGCCGACCTCTGCTCCAGCCATGTCCATGAAGGGGTTGCCCTGCATGTGCATCAGCGGCTCGGCAATACTCCAGAACAGCAGACCGGTACCGACCGCAGCACTGAACAGCATGGCGAACCAGGAGAAGTTGCTGAACTCGGGCCGTTCGTCATCCTTGCCCAGACGCAGATTGCCATAGCGACTGAGCCCGACCCAGAAGGTGAAGAACATAACGGCACCTACCACCGTCACGTAGTACCAACCCAGCGAGCCTTCAATCCAGGCCTTGATGCCGGTGTAGATACTGTTGGCCAATTCCGCATTGGTCACCGTGAACAGCACGAAGGCCAACACCATGGCTATAGAGGCTATCGCCATGGTTGGGTTAACACCTGCAAACACATGTTCCAGGCGTTTCATCGGACGATCGCTCACTGTCGTCTCCTTTGTTTTTGTCATTGAACCGACGGCTCAGCCGGCCCCGATCCGAACATGCCAGATCTTCATTAGCCGCCGGGCAGCCCCGGCAAGACACATGAAACCTGAACCCCTTTGTGGCCTCTGAACCCTGATCGGGGACGAAAAGCCATATCAAGCGTATTATGGTATACCATCATCCAAAACACCTTTTCAACGCTTTATTTTCGTCATCCTGATCAATGGCATTTACTTGGGTATATCTCGGAAATAAAGGGCATACAAATCAATCCGACGCTTGACTTGCCCATATTGTATTATGGTATACCATGAACAAATGCCGGACTGGCCGGTCAACAACACCCTCACCCAGCAGGAGTACCCAATGAGTTTCGAGATTCGCAAGATCGTCAGCTACAGTGAAGAAACCCTGATCGAAGGCGGCAAGGCGACCGACAAGCCGGTGACCATGATTGGTCTGGCCGTAGTCATCAAGAACCCCTGGCTCGGGCGCGGCTTCGTTGAAGATCTGAAGCCGGAAATCAAGGCCAACTGCTCGGAACTGGGTGCCATGATGGTAGAGCGCCTGACGGCGGCAATCGGCGGGGCCAACAAGATCGAAGCCTACGGCAAGGCCGCAGTGGTCGGTACTGACGGTGAAATCGAACACGCTTCAGCAGTCATCCATACCCTGCGCTTCGGTAATCACTACCGCCAGGCGGTCGACGCCAAGTCTTATCTGTCGTTCACCAACAAGCGCGGCGGCCCGGGCACTTCGATCCAGATCCCGATGATGCACAAGGATGACGAAGGTCTGCGCTCACACTACATCACCCTGGAAATGCAGATTGAAGACGCCCCGCGCGCCGATGAAATCGTCGTGGTTCTGGGCGCCTCCGATGGTGGCCGCCTGCACCCGCGGATCGGCAACCGCTACATCGACCTGGAAGAACTCGCCGCTGAACAGGCGCAGTGATCCGCCGGCTAGTCAGGAACAATAAATGATTCGGCTTACCACTCAATACACCCCGGCCGGTACCAGTTATCTGGTAACCGGCCAAGGCAAGCCCGTGGTGTTGATCCACGGTGTGGGCCTGAACAAGCACATGTGGGGCGGCCAGATCGTAGGACTGGCGCCACACTTTCAGGTAATTGCCTATGACATGCTGGGCCATGGCGACAGCCCCAGGCCTGACGCCAACGGCGGACTAAAGGCCTACGCCGAGCAACTGCGCGAGCTGCTGGCGCATCTGAACATCGCCAGCGCCACCGTGGTCGGCTTTTCCATGGGTGGTCTGGTGGCACGTGCCTTCGCCCTGGAATACCCTGAACATCTGGATGCCCTGGTGGTACTCAACAGCGTGTTCAATCGCAGCCCGGAACAACGTGCCCGGGTTATCGACCGGACTCGCCAGGCTGCCGAACACGGCCCGGACGCCAACGCCGAAGAAGCTTTGTCGCGCTGGTTCAGCCGCGAATACCAGGCCGCCAACCCGGCGCAGGTCGCCGCCATTCGCCAGACTCTGGCCAGCAACGACCCGCAAGGCTACCTGACCACCTATGAGCTGTTCGCCACCCAGGACATGTATCGGGCAGACGATCTGCACAGTATCCAGGTACCGGCCCTGATCGCTACTGGCGAACTGGACCCCGGCTCAACACCGCAGATGGCACAGCAACTGGCCGAGCGCATGCCGCGCGCGCGCCATGCGGTATTGCCGGAGCAGCGGCACATGATGCCGGTAGAGTCGCCACGGCTGGTCAACCAGTTGTTGCTCGACTTTTTTCAGCAGGCCGACAGCCTGTGCAACCCAGCAAAGGGGGTATTGGCATGAAGCTGGAACGTTTTCAGATGTGCATCGACGGCCAATGGGTCGATGCGCTGTCCGGCAACACCTTTGAGAGTGTTAATCCGGCTGTAGCCGAGCCTTGGGCGGTCCTACCCGATGCCGATGAAGCCGATGTCGAGCGCGCCGTCCAGGCCGCTCAGCGGGCTTTCGAGAACCCGGCCTGGCGCGGTCTGAACGCTACCGCCCGGGGCAAGTTGCTGCGCCGCCTGGGCGACCTGATCGCCGAAAACAAGGAACACCTGGCGCAACTGGAAAGCCGCGACAACGGTAAGCTGATCCGCGAAACCCGCGGTCAGGTTGGTTATCTGCCAGAGTTTTTCCATTACACCGCCGGCCTGGCCGACAAGCTTGAAGGTGGCACCCTGCCGCTGGACAAGCCCGACCTGTTTGCCTACACCGTGCACGAACCGCTGGGCGTAGTGGCCGGGATCATTCCCTGGAACAGCCCGCTGTATCTGACCGCGATCAAGCTGGCCCCGGCCCTGGCCGCTGGCAACACCATTGTGCTCAAGCCCTCCGAGCACGCCTCGGCCACCATTCTCGAACTGGCGCGCCTGGCGCTTGAAGCCGGGATTCCGGCCGGAGTGGTGAACGTGGTTACCGGCTTTGGCCCAAGCACAGGTGCCGCCCTGACCCGTCACCCGCTGGTGCGCAAGGTTGCCTTCACCGGCGGCACCGCGACCGCCCGTCATGTGGTGCGCAGCAGCGCCGAGAACTTCGCCAAGCTGTCGCTGGAGCTGGGCGGCAAGTCGCCCAACATCATCTTTGCCGATGCCGATCTGGACAGCGCCATCAATGGCGTGGTGGCCGGTATCTATGCCGCCTCCGGACAAAGCTGCGTGGCCGGCTCCAGATTGCTGGTACAGGACGAAATCTATGACCAGTTCGTCGAACGCCTGATTGAGCGGGCCAAGCGTATCCGCATTGGCAACCCGCAGGACGAAACCAGCGAGATGGGGCCGCTGGCCACCGCCCAGCAGTTGGCGGTGGTCGAAGGCCTGGTTGCCGACGCTCAGGCCGAGGGCGCCCGGCTGCGCCTGGGGGGCAAGCGCGCAAACATCGACAGCCAAGGCTGGTATTACGAGCCAACCCTGTTCGAATGCGACAGCAACTCGATGAAGATCATGCAGGAAGAAGTCTTTGGCCCGGTTGCCTCGGTAATCCGCTTCAAGACTGAAGCCCAAGCCCTGGCTATTGCCAACGACTCGCAGTTCGGCCTGGCCGCCGGCATCTGGACCCGCGACCTGGGTCGCGCCCACCGCCTGGCTCGGGACGTGCGCTCAGGAATCATCTGGGTCAACACCTACCGGGCGGTCTCGGCCATGGCGCCGATTGGCGGCTTCGGCAACAGCGGCTATGGCCGCGAGAGCGGGATCGATTCGGTCCTGGCCTACACCGAACTCAAGACGGTCTGGATCAATCTGTCGCAACAGCCGATGCCCGACCCCTTTGTCATGCGTTAAGCGGAGAACCGAGATGATCGATCCCAATGTCTACAAAACCGTAATGGGCTCCTTTCCCTCCGGCGTGACCGTGGTCACCACCCTGGACACGGAAGGCGATATCGTCGGCATCACCGCCAGCGCCTTCAGCGCCCTGTCGCTCGATCCGGCGCTGGTACTGTTCTGCCCCAATTACTCATCGGACACCTATCCGATTCTGCGCGACAGCAAGCGCTTCGCCATTCACCTGCTCAGCGCCGAGCAGCAGACCGAGGCCTACGCCTTTGCCAAGAAAGGCAAGGACAAGACCGCCGGCATCGAGTGGCGCATGAGTGAGCTGGGCAACCCGCTGCTGGATGGCGCCACCGCCATCATCGAGTGCGAACTGTGGCGCGAGTATGACGGTGGCGATCACGCCATTATCGTCGGCGCGATCCAGAACCTGATCGTCCCTGACGACGAGGTGGTGCCGATGATCTACCACCGCGGCAAGCTCGGCGCCCTGCCCGCGTTCGCCTGAGTTTCCATTTGGTCGCGCCCGGCCCCTCATCGGGCGCGGCCTGTTTTATTCATGCCCCTGGCCGGCCCATGGCCGGCAGTGGGCAGCGTTTGACGGAGCCAACATGAACCCACTGTTTCGCCAACAGGCCTTTATCGATGGCCAGTGGCTGGATGCCCAAAACGGCGCCACCACCACGATCACCAATCCGGCCAACGGTCAGGCCATCGGTCAGGTGCCCAACATGGGAGCCACGGAAACCCGTCAGGCAATTGCCGCCGCTAACCGAGCCTGGCCGGCCTGGCGGGCGTTGACCGCCAAGGAGCGCAGCACCCTGCTGCGCCGCTGGCATGCGCTGATGCTTGAGCAGGTCGACGCCCTGGCCGAGCTGCTGACCCTGGAACAGGGCAAGCCGCTGGCCGAGGCCAAGGGTGAAATTCTCTATGCCGCCAGCTTTATCGAGTGGTTTGCCGAAGAAGCCAAGCGCATCTATGGCGATACTATCCCCAGCCACAAGGCCGATGCCCGGATCATCGTCAGCAAGCAGCCCATCGGCGTGGTGGCGGCTATCACCCCCTGGAACTTCCCCGCGGCAATGATCACCCGCAAGGTTGGTCCGGCGCTGGCCGCTGGCTGTCCATGCATCATCAAACCGGCGCCGGAAACCCCGTTCACCGCTCTGGCCCTGGCAGCGCTGGCCGAGCAGGTCGGAATTCCGGCCGGCATTATCAACGTGATCACCGGCGATGCCGTCGCCATTGGTGGCGAGCTGACCGCCAGCGCCGATGTCCGCAAACTGTCGTTCACCGGCTCGACGCCGATCGGCAAGCTGCTGATGGCACAAAGTGCCGATACCCTGAAAAAGGTTTCGCTGGAACTCGGCGGCAATGCGCCGTTCATCGTCTTCGATGACGCCGATATCGACCGCGCGGTCGAGGGCGCGCTGATCGCCAAGTTCCGTAACGCCGGGCAGACCTGCGTCTGCGTCAATCGCTTTCTGGTGCAGAGCGGCGTCTATGACACCTTTGCCCAGCGGCTGGCCGAGCGTGTGGCGGCCTTCACCATCGGCGACGGCTTCGGCGATGGCGTCAGCATTGGCCCGCTGATCAACGAGCGCGCCGTCAGCAAGGTCGAGGATCACGTTCAGGATGCGCTGAGCAAGGGCGCCAAGCGGCTGTGCGGTGGCGAGCGCCATCCGCTTGGACATGGTTTCTTCCAGCCCACCGTGCTGGCTGACGTCAGCGCTGACATGAAGGTGGCCAGCGAGGAAACCTTCGGTCCGCTGGCCGCGCTGTTCCGCTTCGACACCGAGGAACAGGCCATTGCCATGGCCAACGCCACTGAATACGGGCTGGCAGCCTACTGCTATACCCGCGACCTGGGCCGCGCCTGGCGCCTGTCCGAGGCGCTGGAATACGGCATGGTCGGCATCAACGAAGGGCTGATTTCCACCGAAGTAGCGCCCTTTGGCGGCATCAAGTCCTCAGGACTGGGCCGCGAAGGGTCGAAATACGGTATCGAAGACTACCTGGAAATCAAATACACCCTGATGGGCGGGCTTTGAGCCGCCGGAGGATTGGTCATGAGCAACGAAAAATACACCCGCGGTCTGGAGATTCGCACCCAGGTTCTGGGCCGGGAATACGTCGATAAGTCGCTGCAGAACGCCGATGAGTTCAGCCGCCCACTGCAGGAACTGGTCACCGAGTACTGCTGGGGCCATGTCTGGGGCCGCGAAGGCTTATCCCTGAAAGAACGCAGCATGATAAACTTGGCCATGATTTCGGCGCTGAACCGGCCCCATGAGCTGAAACTGCACATTCGCGGTGCCCTGCGTAACGGCCTGAGCCCTGAGCAAATCCGTGAAATTCTGTTGCAGGTCGGCATCTACTGTGGCGTACCGGCTGCGGTCGACAGCTTCCGCATCGCCCGTGAGGCGCTTGCCGAGGCCGACAACGAGGCCCAGGGCTGAAGCGCGAAAACCGAACCGGCGGCGTCCCGATACGCCGCCTTCAGCCCTACGGATAGCCATAACCAGAGCGGACCCTATGAAACGCCTGCCACTCGACGATACTTTCAAGATCAATCGCACCCCCGTGACCCTGCGCGAAATCGTGCTGGATAAACTGCGCGGGGCTATCCTCAATTTCCAGTTGCTGCCCGGCGACCGGCTGGTGGAGCGTGATCTGTGTGAACGCCTGGGCGTAAGCCGCACCTCGGTACGCGAAGCCCTGCGCCACCTGGAGTCCGAAGGGCTGGTAGAGTTCGACGGCAGCAAGGGACCGCGCGTAGCCATCATCACCCTGGAAGATGCCCGCGACATCTACGAGCTGCGCTGCGTGCTCGAAGGGCTGATCGTGCAGCTGTTCACCCTCAACGCCAAGGCCAAGGACATTCGCGCACTGGAACGCGCACTGGAAGAAAACCGCAAGGTGCTGGAAAGTGGCAACCTGCAACAGGTGCTGGACTCGGTGCAGGGCTTCTATGACGTACTGCTCGAAGGCTCGGGCAATCAGATCGCTGCCGCCCAGTTGCGTCTGCTGCAGGCCCGGATCAGCTACCTGCGCGCCACCTCGGTCTCCCAGGCCAATCGCCGGGACGCCAGTAACCATGAGATGGAACGTATTGTTGAGGCGATCAAGAGCGGTGACCCGATGGTTGCCCACCAGGCCTCGGTCGACCACGTCCGCGCTGCTGCCAAGGTGGCTCTTGAGTATCTCAAGTCCAAGCAGGGTGAGCAGGGAGACATGCGCGAGTTCGTTACCCCCATCGCTCTGAAAGAGCCCCGTATAGGACGCTAGCACCATGCGTACGCCCCGCTTCTGCCCGCAATGCGGCGGGTCCACCCTGCAGCGCGGCCTACCGCCGGGTGATACCCATGAGCGGCTGATCTGCATGGGCTGTGGCTATATCCATTACGAGAACCCCAAGGTCATCACCGGCTGCATCATCGAGCAGGAAGGCAAATACCTGCTGTGCCAACGAGCCATAGCGCCGCAGGCCGGCACCTGGGTATTGCCGGCCGGGTTCATGGAGAATGGCGAAACCACTGAACAGGCGGCGCTACGCGAGGTCTGGGAAGAAAGCGGCGTGCGGGCTGAAATCCTCTCGCCCTACTCGATCTTCAGCGTGCCGAAGATCAACGAGGTCTACATCATCTTCCGCGCCATCGCCCTGGAGATCACTGGCCAGTACGGCCCGGAGACCGCCACCTGCGAATTTTTCGCTCCCGAGGATATTCCCTGGGACAGCATCTACTACCCGGCCATCCGGCAGATTCTCGAACGCTTTATCTGTGAACGCCAGGCTGGCGTCTATGGTATCTACGTCGGTAATGACGACACCGGCATGGTGCACTTCATTCACTGACAACCGCTCACAGACCCTCGACGATAATCACCTCGGCCTCGGCCACCCCTTCACGCTGCGCCTTGGCCTGCTGGTATTCGGCCGAGTGGTAACAAGCGATAGCCTGCTCATAGGAATCGAACTCGATCACCACGCTACGCTGTGGCGTAGCTCGCCCTTCCTGCGCCTCAGCCCGGCCACCCCGAGCCAGCATACGTGCGCCATACTTGGCGAAAGCCGCTGGCGCCAGGCGGATGTATTCGCTGTACTGATCAGGGTTGCTGACGTTGACGTGGGCAATCCAATAAGCCTTCATACTGACCTTCTGAATTCGTTGTAATTTGGTATTATGGTATACCATTAATGCGATAAAACAGCCAGACCAGGAGCACCCGTCATGCCATTCGACCGCATCGAAGACATCATTGAAGACTTCCGCCAGGGCAAGATGGTGCTGCTGGTTGACGACGAAGACCGCGAGAACGAAGGTGACCTGTTGCTGGCTGCGGAAAAATGCACCACCGCAGCGATCAACTTCATGGCCCGTGAGGCCCGCGGCCTGATCTGCCTGACCTTGACCGAGGAGCATTGTCAGCGCCTGGAACTCAGCCCCATGGTGCCGCATAACGGCAGCCCATTCGCCACCGCGTTCACCGTCTCGATCGAAGCAGCCCAGGGCGTCACTACCGGCATTTCCGCCGCTGACCGGGCCCACACCGTTCTCACCGCGGTAGCACCGGATGCCCGCGCCGAAGATCTGGTGCAACCAGGACATATCTTCCCCCTGCGAGCCCGTGAAGGCGGAGTGCTGACCCGCGCCGGACACACGGAAGCCGGCTGCGACCTGGCCCGGCTGGCGGGCCTGACCCCAGCAGCGGTAATTGTCGAGGTCATGAACGAAGACGGCACCATGGCCCGACGACCCGAGCTGGAGATCTTCGCCAAGCAGCACGGCATCCGTATCGGCACCATCGCCGATCTGATCCATTACCGGCTTAGCACCGAGCACACCGTTACCCGCATTGGCGAGCGCGAAATGCCAACGGTGCATGGCAACTTCCGCCTGGTGACCTACGAGGACCGCATCGAAGGCGGCGTTCACATGGCGATGGTCATGGGCGATATCCAGCGTGAACAGCCGACCCTGGTGCGGGTCCATGTCATCGATCCGCTGCGCGATCTGGTTGGTGCCGAATACACCGGCCCGAAGAACTGGACCCTGTGGGCAGCGCTGGAAAAAGTCGCCGAGGTCGGTCATGGCGTCGTAGTGGTGCTGGCCAACAACGAATCGTCCCAGGCCCTGCTGGAACGGGTGCCTCAACTCACTCAGCCACGCCGGCCCTACAACCGCTCCCAGTCACGAATCTATTCCGAGGTCGGTACCGGGGCGCAGATTCTTCAGGACCTGGGCGTCGGCAAACTGCGTCACCTGGGCCCACCACTGAAATACGCCGGCCTGACTGGCTACGATCTGGAAGTAGTGGAAAGCATCCCGTTCGAAGGTTGAGCAGGATCAGGGCCGTCAATGACGGCCCTGGAAACCTGGACTCAGGTCTTGAAGCGCCGAACCAGACTATTGAGGGTATCCGACAGACCAGTCAGGGTCTGGGCATCGGCCCGGGTGGCATTGGCCAGTTCAGCCACCTGCTGTGAGTCACCGTGGATCTGACTGATGTGGCGATTGATGTCTTCGGCAACCTGATGCTGCTCTTCAGCCGCCGTGGCGATCTGGGTATTCATATCGCGGATCCGGTCCACCGCCTCGCGAATCAGCTCGAAGCTCGAGCGCGCCTCGCTGATTGAGCTGACCGTCTGCTGGGACACCTCCAGGCTGCTGTGCATCTGCCGGGCGGTAGCCTGGGTGCGCTGAGCCAGGCGACCAAGCAAATCATCGATCTCTTCGGTAGAGTCGGCCGTGCGCTTGGCCAGCGCCCGCACCTCATCGGCCACCACGGCAAATCCACGCCCCTGCTCACCGGCCCGGGCAGCCTCAATCGCGGCATTGAGCGCCAACAGGTTGGTCTGCTCGGCAATCGCATTGATGGTGCCAAGAATCGACTGAATCGCATTGCTGTCCTGCTCCAGCTGCTGCATTGCCTGAGCCGCCTGTTCAATCTCGCCACTCAACCGGCCAACGCTGTCAACCGACGCATCGATCTGCTGCTGCCCGGCATGCGCCTGACTCTGCCCTTGATCAGCCGAGTTGGCGGCCTGGCTGCAGGAGCGGGCCACCTCATTGGCGGTCATCACCATTTCATGGAAAGCGGTCGACACCATATCCACCGCCTCACGCTGTCGGGCCGCCACCTCGGCCAGTTCCTGGGACACCTGAGTGGCACTGCCTGAGCTGCTGTGGATTTGCCCGGCCGCCTGGGCGATACGCTGCACCAGTTCGCGAATGGCGCCGAGAAACTGGTTGAACCAGCCCGCCAGTTGCGCGGTTTCATCCCGGCCACGCACCGCCAGATTGGTGGTCAGATCACCCTCCCCCTGAGCTATCCCCTCAAGCCCATTGCTAACCGCCTGGATCGGCCGGGTAATCAAGCCCGCACTCAGAGCCCCCAGAGCGGCAAAAGCGAATGCGGCCAGGGCGGCAATCAGGGCAATGATCCAGGTCAGTCGGGTTGCGCCGGCCATCACCTCCTGCTCGCGGATCAGCCCAATGAACTGCCAGCCCAGGGCCTGCGAGGTATAGACGTTGGCCATATAGCGCTCGCCGGCCAACTCCACTTCGACCGAACCACCGTTGGCGGCTGCCAGCCTGGCATAACTGGGCCCAAGATCGGCCAGTTGACGAAAGTTGTTCTCTGGCCGGCGCGGATCGACCAGTACGGTGCCGTTACTTTCGATCAACATCAGATAACCGCTCTGCCCCAACTCGATGTCACGAACGATATCGGTAAGCTGCTGCAGTGATACGTCGATATTGACCACTCCCCCCTGATTGCCCAGGCGGTTGGCGAAGCTGCGCACCGTGCTGACCAGTACCACATCATCGTCAGCCCAGTAGTAGGCTTCGGTGCGCTGGACCTTACCCGGCTCAGCCATAGCCCGCTGATACCAGGGCCGAGTGCGTGGATCGTAGTCGCTCAAATTGGGGTCGCCGGGCCAGAACAGGTAGCCACCTTCACGCGTTCCCAATGACACATAGGCATAGGCCGGATGGCTGGCGGCCAGCCCGGCAAACAGCTCAAACACCGCCCGGTCCTGCTCACCTTCGGGCTGACGGGCGCTGCGCGCATCGACATAACGCTTGAACTCTCCGTCAATGTTCTTCAGCAGCGGATGCGCCGCCAGGAATTCAACATTCTGACTGATGCCCTCAAAGAACAGCTGCATGGCGGTTTCGACCTGCCGGATTTCGCGCCCACTGCTATCAATAAAATCATCTCTGGCGGCTTCACGCAGGTTCAGTACAACCAGCAACGCCACCAGCATGACCGGCAAACTGGCAATGATCGCAAACGTCATGATGAGCTTGTGTCGGATGCTCATGGCCCCTCCCTAGATAAACGGTACGGTGAAATGGTTTTAAGATATCCCGTATTATGGTATACCAATATCCAGTGATCTGCTGCACTTTGCTAGTACGCCAAGATCAGGCGTGATCGACACCCGATAGCCGCGCAGGGACACTTAAACCAAGCCGGCCAAACGATGGTCAAACCAACAAGTACAGGTTCGAGGACAGTCATATGAAGTTTTCATTGTTCGTGCATATGGAGCGCTACGACGATCAGGTCAGCCACCGGGAGCTTTTTGAAAACCTCACCGAACTGACCCTGATGGCCGAAGCCGGTGGGTTCTCCACCGTCTGGATCGGCGAACACCACTCGATGGACTACACCATCGCCCCCAGCCCTATGCCGCTGCTGGCCAACCTCGCCGCTCGTACCACTACCATTCGTCTGGGTGCCGGTACTCTGATCGCCCCGTTCTGGCACCCCATTCGGGCTGCCGGCGAGTGCGCTCTGCTTGATGTGATCAGCAATGGCCGGATGGAAGTGGGTCTGGCCCGTGGCGCCTATCAGTTCGAGTTCGACCGTATGGCAGGCGGCATGCCGGCCACCGACGGCGGTCAGCATCTGCGTGAGATGGTGCCGGTGATCAAGGCGCTCTGGCAGGGTGACTATGCCCACGATGGCGCGCTCTGGAAATTCCCGACCTCGACTTCCTCACCGCGCCCGATCCAGCAGCCGCATCCGCCGGTCTGGATTGCCGCACGCGATCCCGACTCGCACAACTTCGCGGTCAAGAATGGCTGCAACGTGATGGTCACCCCGCTGATGAAGGGCGACGAGGAAGTGGTCGATCTGAAGAACAAGTTCGACACCGCACTGGCCAACAACCCGGACGTACCCCGCCCGCAGATCATGGTGCTGCGGCATACCTTTGTGCACAGTCCCGATCAGCCGGATGGCTGGAAAATCGGTGCTGAAGGCATCTCGCGCTTCTACCGCACCTTCGACGCCTGGTTCGGCAACAAGCAGATTCCGGTCAACGGCCTGCTGCCGCCCAGCCCGGAAGAGAAGTTCAAGGAGCGCCCGGAGTTCGAACTGGAGAACATCCGCAAGAACACCATGGTCGGCACACCGGGCGAGATCATCGCCCGCCTGCGTCACTATCAGGAACTGGGAGTGGACGAATTCAGCTTCTGGACCGACAACACCCTGTCGCACGAAGAGAAGAAGAAGTCACTCGAACTGTTCATCAACCACGTAGTGCCGGCGTTCCGCTGAGAACTGGCCGCACTCTGAACAGAGAGTGCGGACAAAAAAATGCGCGGCCGAAGCCGCGCCAATCTCACGAACATTAGGACAACAACCGAGCCCCTAAGGGCTCGGGTACCACCGCACTCATGGCCGGGGAGCAGGCCGGCCATGAGCTGCCGGGGCTCAGAAGAAGCCCAGCGGGTTCACGTCGTAGCTGACCAGAAGGTTCTTGGTCTGCTGGTAGTGGTCGAGAATCATCTTGTGGGTCTCGCGGCCAACACCGGACTTCTTGTAACCACCGAACGCGGCATGTGCCGGGTACATGTGGTAGCAGTTGGTCCATACCCGACCAGCCTGGATGCCGCGACCCATGCGGTAGGCACGGTTGATGTCGCGGGTCCAGACCCCGGCACCAAGACCAAACTCGGTGTCGTTGGCGATCGCCAGCGCTTCTTCCTCGGTCTTGAAGGTGGTGACGCTGACCACCGGGCCAAAGATTTCTTCCTGGAAGATACGCATCTTGTTGTGGCCCTTGAGCAGGGTCGGCTGGATGTAGTAGCCGTTGCCCAACTCATTGTGCAGGTGCTCGGCACCACCACCGATCAGGAACTCGGCACCCTCTTCACGGGCCACTTCCATGTACGACAGGATCTTGTCGAACTGCTGCTCGGAAGCCTGGGCACCAACCATGGTCTCGGTATCCAGCGGGTTGCCGCGCTTGATCTGACGGGTACGCTCGACCACCCGGGCGATAAAGTCGTCGTACATGCTTTCCTGAATCAGCGCACGCGACGGGCAGGTGCAGACTTCACCCTGGTTGAAGAACGCCAGCACCATACCTTCAACAGCCTTGCTGATGAACGACTCTTCGGCCTGCATGATGTCGGCGAAGTAGATGTTCGGCGACTTGCCGCCCAGCTCCACGGTAGAAGGAATAATGTTCTCGGCGGCGCACTTGAGAATATGCCGGCCAACCGGGGTCGAGCCAGTGAACGCCAATTTGGCGATACGCTTGCTGGTGGCCAGCGCTTCGCCGGCTTCACGGCCGTAGCCATTGACGATATTGAGTACGCCGGGCGGCAGCAGATCAGCGACCAGCTCGGCAAATACCAGGATGCTCAGCGGGGTCTGCTCGGCCGGCTTGAGGACGATACAGTTACCAGCTGCCAGGGCCGGCGCCAGTTTCCAGGCAGCCATCAGCAGCGGGAAGTTCCACGGAATGATCTGCCCAACCACGCCCAGCGGTTCATGGAAGTGGTAGGCAGCGGTGTTTTCGTCGATCTCGGCGGCAGTACCTTCCTGAGCACGAATACAACCGGCAAAATAGCGGAAGTGGTCGGCTGCCAGCGGGATATCGGCATTGAGGGTTTCACGCACGGCCTTGCCGTTGTCCCAGGTTTCGGTGACAGCCAGCTTTTCCAGGTTCTGCTCGATACGGTCGGCAATCTTCAGCAGGATATTGGAGCGGGCCTGTACCGAGGTTTTGCCCCAGGCATCCTTGGCGGCATGGGCGGCATCCAGGGCCTTTTCGATATCTTCGGCGGTGGAACGCGGGATTTCACAGACTGCGCCGCCAGTCACCGGAGTGGTGTTGGTGAAATACTGACCTTTGACCGGGGCAACGAATTCACCGTTGATGAAGTTGCCGTATCGGTCCTTGAAAGTAACGACGGAGCCGGGTGCTCCAGGATTGGCGTAGATCATTGTTATGTCCTCTGAGCTTGCCTGACCCATCACGGGCCAAGTCATGAGTCGATACTAGGACTGCCCGGCGGGTGCGTGTATGCGTCCTTGGCAGGGACGACTTCGTTATTTAGTAGTAGGCAGGCGCCAGAACAGCGGTCTATTAAGGCTAGCTCAGAAATCCGCGTACCGTGCTTCGATGCGCTGATAACGGCCACTCTCGCGCAACCGTTGCAGCCCCAGATTGAAGCGATCGCGCTTGTCCGGATCGATGAAGCCGACGCTGTAAGGCGATGGCGGAAATAACCGGTGCACCCGGATTGGTTGCCGGGTATCGACCTGATCACCAATCTCATGATTGAAGGCATGGAAAATTCGCAGATCGGCAATTACCACATCGACCCGACCGGCATAGAGCAACAGGTTGCGAATAACCTGGCGGGCCTCCTCGCGATACCGTGGGTTGCTCACGGTCATGGCCTGGAACTCCTCACCGAGCAGAAAGCGGGCCCGCTGGAAGGCACTGACCGAGTAATTGTCCAGTTCGCCGATACTGTCCAGCTCGATCTCGCGCCGGGCAAGGGTGATCGCCACATTCTGGTACTCGACATAGGGCGCGGAGTAAAACGCCGGAATACCGCTGACCGGGCTGGTGGTAGCAATCGCATCCAGCTCACCGCGCGCCAGCAGCACATGCAGACGCTCCATTGGCCCGTAGTAAAGCTCCATCTGGAAGCCGGCCAGCTCGAAGGCAGCCTTGATCAGATCGTGCTCCAGCCCACGGAGCTGCCCCTCATAGATATAAGGTGGCTTGTGGGTGCCCATCCCCACACGCAAAACCTCAGCCCAGATCACCCCAGACTGCAGCCCAGCCAGTAACAGGACACACGCCACGATAAGTCCTCTCATGCACTTATCCTAGCTCGGACCAGCCGTCTTTTCCGGGTGCGTCACATAGACCTGGTGCCAAACCATGGTTGGAGGAACGCAGCCAAGCGGCTACCATAACCCTTTCTCGCCTACGGGCATTACGAGGTAAGACATGAAAATTCGCTCTACCCTGGCCATCAGTTGCGTGCTGGCCCTGCTCAGCCAGCCCAGCCTGGCCTGCTCGCCGGAAGACGCCATCGAGATGGCTGAGAAAGTCGCCCAGACCATCAACCGCATCGCTGCCGGCGATCCGGACAAGGCCAACCAATTGCACACCCAACTGCTGGAGCTGCAACAACGCGATCCAACCCGCAGCGAGCATGGTCCCTGCCGCGCCTATGAGCGGATCATCGAGGAGCTGGAAGCCCGGGAACGCGGCGAAGACCCAGGCGAAACATCGAATTAATCGATATTTTTGGTGGATTTTTTGCGCTATTAAACCAAAAAACCCACTCATAGAATGGCCACATATCTAAAGGGTGTTTACAAGTGTCACGAGCGACGGCCAGGCAAGGCGAAATCAGCCGAACAAGCGCAGCTTACGTGGTGTAAATGAGCATTGTGAGGCTGATTTCAACGCTGCATGGCCGAGCGCAGTAATTTGTAAACACCCTCTTAATGGAGGTGAGCCATGCACAAACGTGATGTAATTGAACTGCTCCAGGGTCGTCCAGCCTCCGATGGCGACGGCGTCAAACTGGTACGTGTATTCGGCGGCCAGGGCCCGGAACGTTTCGACCCTTTCCTGATGCTCGACGAGTTCGGCTCCGATGAGGCTGCCGACTACATTGGCGGCTTTCCGCCGCACCCGCATCGCGGCTTCGAAACCGTGACCTACATGCTCGAAGGCAAGATGCTGCACGAGGACCACATGGGCAACCAGGGTTTGCTGGAGTCCGGTGGTGTGCAGTGGATGACCGCCGGGCGCGGCATCATTCACTCGGAAATGCCGCAGCAAAGCTCCGGCCGCATGCGCGGGTTCCAGCTATGGGTCAACCTGCCGGCCAAGGACAAGATGCAGCCTGCCAGCTATCAGGACCTGCCGCCCTCGGCCCTGGCCGAAGGGCAATTGCCCGGCGGTGGGCAGGTGCTGGTGATTGCCGGCGAGTTGACCATCAACGGGCAAACGCTGTCAGGGCCGATTCAGGGCAAGGCCACCGAGCCGCTGTACCTTGACCTGCATCTGGGTGCCGACGAAGCACTGGAGTTGCCGCTGGAAAGCCAGCTCAACGTGCTGCTGTATGCCTATGAGGGTCAGGTCAGTGTGCACGGCGAGCAGCGCAGTGCTGAGCTGGCGCCCAAGCAATTGGCACGGATGGGCCAAGGTGGCGGAGTTAGTCTGCGTGCCGGTAGCTCAGGGGCACGGTTGCTGCTGATTGCCGGCAAGCCGATCGGCGAGCCGGTGGTGCAGTATGGTCCGTTCGTGATGAACAGTCGTGAGGAGATCGAACAGGCCCTGCGTGACTACCGCGACGGCCGTCTGGCCGGCTGACCCGCTTCGCGGCCGCGGGCCGCTCCTACCAAACCCATCCCCGGTAGGAGCGCCTTGCAGGCGCGAGGCGATATCAACCAATCGGGGTACGCCCGGCCAGCGCATGGGCCAGCGTACCGCCGTCAATATATTCCAGCTCACCGCCCAGCGGCACACCGTGAGCAATGCGTGAAACCTTGATACCACGCGGTTTGAGCAGATTGGCAATATAGTGCGCAGTGGCCTCGCCTTCCACGGTCGGATTGGTGGCCAGAATCACCTCGGCCACGTCGCGATCCTCCAAACACGCCAGCAACGCCGGAATGCCAATCTCCTCAGGCCCCAGCCCGTCAATCGGCGACAGATTACCCTTGAGCACGAAGTAGCGGCCATGAAAGCCACCGGCCTGCTCCACCGCCCAGACATCAGCCGGGCTTTGCAAAATACAGAGCAAACTGTCATCCCGGCGCGGATCAGCACACAGGTTGCAGATCTCGGTTTCACTCAGGGTGCGGCAACGCGAGCAATAGCCGACGCCATCCATCGCCGCCTCCAGTGCCCGGGCCAGATGTCGGGCTACTTCACGATCGCGCTCAAGCAAATGCAGGGCCATGCGCTGGGCGGTTTTAGGCCCAACGCCAGGCAACCCCCGCAGCGCATCGATCAACTGCCGGATCAGCGGACTGAAACTCATGCAGGCAGGCTCAGAACGGCATCTTGAAGCCGTCGGGCAGATTCATCCCGGCGGTCAGACCAGCCATCTTTTCCTGATTGTTCTTTTCCAGTTTGCGCACCGCATCGTTGAACGCTGCGGCAATCAGGTCCTCGAGCACTTCCTTGTCTTCGCTCATCAAGCTGTCGTCAATGCTGACCCGGCGCACATCGTGACGCCCGGTCATAACCACTGACACCAAACCGGCACCGGATTGACCGGTTACTTCGGCGTTGGCCAGTTCTTCCTGCATTTTCTGCATTTTTTCCTGCATTTGCTGGGCCTGCTTCATCAGACCCGCCATGCCACCTTTCATCATCTGCTTGTCCTCTTCAATTATTTCGCTGTATCAATGGGCCGGATACTGTCATCGCAGATCCGCGCCGAGAAATCCCTGATTAATGCCTGGACCAGCGGGTCAGCCTGAATGCTGGCCTCGGCCTCTTTCTGCCGGGCAACCTTGCGCCGCGCCGCAGCCACAGCCGGTGTTTCCTGATCCGGGGCCTGAACCTGCACGTCCAGCGTCACCGTCTCGCCGACATGCTCGCTGAGCGCCTGCTGCAGGCGCTGACGATGATTTTCGTTGTACAACGCGCTGTGCCCAGGGTCCAGATGCAGCCGCCAGACGGTCGCGTCACGACTGATCAACTGGCAATGGGCGGCAATGCTCTGGGTCAGACCACTCAAGCCCAGACTCGGGAACAGCTCCAACCATTCGGCAGCGATGCCGCTGGCAACCGGCAGATCACTGACCTCATCGGCTTCCGGCTCTTGCGAGGGCTGTGCTACGGACTCGGCCTCGGGCTGCCAGTCACCCAGATACTGGCTGACATCGACATCATCCTCATCCTGCTCGGCACCATCGGGGCCATCCTCCAGCGGCGGCGCTTCCAGCCACTCTGGCGGGCTGTCTTCGACCGGCGGCTTGACCGGCGTACTCGGGTTCAGCGGCCTGGTCACATTAACAGGCAACGGAGGTTCAGCCTGGGGTTGCGGCTCAGACACTTGCGGCTCCGGGCTCGCCGGCATCGAAGGGGCTGACGCAGGGGCCGGTGCAGTTGGCTTGGCTGGAGGCAAACTGGAACTAACGACAGGTGCCGCTACCGCGGCTGGCCCTGTCGTTTGGGGATCAGCCTTGGGCTGGCTCGATCCCGGGGACTTTCCCGTCTGTGGCGTTGGCGGTGCGGCCGGACCATCTGCCTGGGTGCCTGGTCGGAACGCCAGCATACGCAGCAAAGCCATCTCGAAGCCGCCACGCGGGTCTGGCGCCAACGGCAGGTCACGACGCCCGTGCAGCGCCAACTGGTAAAACAGTTGCACATCTTCGGCACTGATCCGTCCAGCCAGATCCAGCACCCGCTCACGGTCGCCCTGGCTGTTGTCGGCAGCTTCCGGCAACACCTGGGCAATGGCCAGACGCTGCAGGGTGGAAATCAGCTCAGCCAGCACACCGGCAAAGTCGGCGCCCTGCTCGGCCAGTTCGGCCACCGCCGCCAGCAACGCCCGGGCATCATGGGCGGCCAGCGCTTCGAGCAGACCAAACACCTGGCCGTGGTCGATGGTGCCGAGCATGTTGCGCACCTCGGCAACCCGCAAGGCGCCGTTACCAAAAGCGATAGCCTGGTCAGTCAGACTCAGGGCATCGCGCATCGAACCATCGGCGGCGCGGCCCAATAGCCACAGTGACTCATCATCATGGGGAACGTTCTCTTCGCCCAACACATGGCGAAGGTGCTCAACCACTCGCTCCGGCGGCATATTTTTCAACGAGAACTGCAGGCAACGCGACAGGATGGTGACCGGCAGCTTTTGCGGATCGGTGGTAGCCAGCAGGAATTTGACGTGCTCGGGCGGCTCTTCCAGAGTTTTCAACAAGGCGTTGAAGCTGTGGCTGGAAAGCATGTGCACTTCGTCGATCAGGTAGACCTTGAAGCGCCCGCGAGTAGGCGCGTACTGCACGTTGTCGAGCAGCTCACGGGTATCCTCGACCTTGGTCCGGCTGGCGGCGTCGACTTCGATCAGGTCGACGAAACGACCTTCGTCGATCTCCCGACAAGCCGCGCACTGGCCGCAGGGTTCGGAACTGACGCCGACCTCACAGTTCAGGCACTTGGCCAGAATCCGCGCAATGGTGGTTTTGCCAACCCCACGGGTACCGGTAAACAGGTAGGCATGGTGCAGACGATTGTGATCCAGCGCGTTGATCAGGGCCTGGAGCACATGGGTCTGGCCGACCATTTCACGGAACAGGCGCGGACGCCATTTACGGGCTAGTACCTGGTAACTCATCGGGGTCCGTTCGGTCATGAATGCAAGCGAGTAATGTACCGAATGCCGGCGGACATTGCGAGGGAGAGATACGTCAGAAAACACGGAGGGGAAACTGGGGGCGACCCTACCAGCCACACCCCGGCACACGATGTCACCGCTGTGGCTGCTCCCTTCCGGGCCTGACCAGGTTCACGGCTAATCATTGCGAGGGGACCGGCAGGGCCACCATAACAAACCCGCCTTGGGCGGGCCGCGCTATTGTAACGACTTGGCGTCAGGATACAACCGCAATCTTTTCCGGGCTTTACTTATATATGGAAATACGTATATTCACATCTAACCATTTGCATGGAGCATTCGCATGTCATCAGTCACTGCCAGCAGCCCCCTGGGCCTGTTCGAGCGCTATCTGTCACTTTGGGTCGCCGGATCGATCATCAGCGGTGTAATGCTGGGACAGTACCTGCCCGGCCTGTTTACCCAGGTTGCCGCCCTAGAGCTGGCCAACGTCAACCTGGCAGTAGCCGTGCTGATCTGGGTGATGATCTTTCCGATGATGGTGCAGATCGACTTTGCTGCAATCAAGGATGTCAGACGCAAGCCCAAAGGGCTGATTCTGACGCTGGTGATCAACTGGCTGATCAAGCCGTTCAGCATGGCAGCGCTGGGCATCCTGTTCTTCGAGTACCTGTTCGCAGGCTGGGTCGACCCGCAAAGCGCTCAGGAATACATCGCCGGGATGATTCTCCTGGGGGTGGCGCCCTGTACGGCGATGGTGTTCGTCTGGAGCCAGTTGACCAAGGGCGACCCGAACTACACCCTGGTACAGGTCTCGATCAACGACCTGATCATGATTTTTGCCTTTGCGCCGATTGCCGCCCTGCTACTGGGGGTGACGGATATCAGTGTGCCTTGGGAAACCCTGCTGCTTTCGGTGCTGCTGTATGTGCTGCTGCCGCTGATTGCCGGAGTCTGGACCCGCCATCGGCTGAACCAGCGTGACTCGCATGGCGTCGAGCAGTTCAGCGCCCGGATCAAACCTTTCTCAATCATGGGTCTGCTGCTGACCGTCGTGCTGCTGTTCGCCTTTCAGGCGCAAACCCTGATCGACCGGCCACTGATCATCCTGCTGATCGCCATCCCCTTGATGCTGCAAACCTACGGCATCTTTGCCATAGCCTATGTGTGGGCCAAGTTGTGGAAGCTGCCACACAACATCGCCGCTCCGGCCTGCATGATCGGCACCTCTAACTTCTTCGAGCTGGCGGTAGCCGTCGCCATTTCCCTGTTCGGCCTGCACTCGGGCGCCGCTCTGGCCACCGTCGTCGGGGTACTGGTCGAAGTACCGGTGATGCTATCGCTGGTCTGGTTCGCCAACCGGACCCGGCACTGGTTTCCCGCTATTTCTTCAAACTGATCCAGGTGGCCTCGGCGCAGGCCACCAGCTCGCCATCGGCACGATATAGGGCAGTACCAGCGTGGTGTTTGCGTCCCTCATGCCCCAGAGCCCAGCCCAGCACCACCAGATTTTCTTCTGCTTGTACCGGCCTGATCAGCCGGGCGGCGAAACGTCCGAGCAGGGCGGCATCGGAGCGCGACTTGACGGCGAAAAAGCCGGGGCAATCGAGCGCGGCCCAGAGATATTCGTCGGCAACCCGGCCACTGCTGTCGGCCAGGTCAGCGGCCGGACGCCAGAGCGCAGCGACCTGGCCATCAGCCACGGGGCCGGCAAAGATTCGCAGCCCATCACCGGGCTCACGCTGGGTTCCACATACGAAACAGCCCGGCAAGCCGTGAAACACCAGCCCCTCGAAACGCTGCTGAGCAGCTTCGGCCACCGCTACCGCAGGGGCCGGAGGTACCTTGAGCTCGAACTGATAAGGGACTGCCGAGCCCAGCAACCGATCGCCCTGACGCAGTTCGGCTCCGGCTTCCGTGCGCAGCAGTTGCAGCTCGGTATCCAGCGGCGGCGGCGCATGCAGGGTGACCTGACACCCCGTGTCCATGGCACTGGCCAGCAGGCCAGATACATAGCCGCCATTGCCGCTGTGCGGCGGGCCACAAAAACGCTGACGAATGATCACAGAACGAACCGACATGCTAACGCTCCAGTTAGGGCCAAAACCCCATGGTACTCTGCCTGGACAGGCTGTGGCGCAGGCTTATGCCCGTCCATAAGTCAGACGCAGGTGATGATTAAAGTGGCAGACTGAAGAAGAACCGAGCGCCCTGCCCCGGCTGCGAATGCACGCCAATACGACCGCCATGCAGCGATACGATTTCCTTGCACAGCGCCAGCCCCAGACCGGCCCCGCCCTTGCGCTTGCCGACCTGAACAAAGGGTTCAAATACCCGCGCCTGCTGGCCGTAAGCGATGCCGTCACCCGTGTCCTCAACCGCCAGTACCACCCGTTCGCCCTGACGGCCGGCCTGCAGACGGATACGCCCGCCGGCATGACTGTGGCGCAAGGCGTTGCCAAGCAAATTGTCCAGCACCCGCTCGATCTGTAGCCGATCCAGCCGTACCCGAGGCAACTGCGTGTCGGCCTCGCAGCTCAGCTCAATACCTTGCTGCGCCGCCGCAGCCTCAAAGCGCTGGCACACCTGGGCGAACAACTCGGCAATATCACAAGGCTCCAGCTCCAGTTGCTGCAGGCCACTCTGATAACGGGAGAAGTTGAGCAGATCGTTGATCAGCAACAGCAGGCGCTGCATTTCCTCGTCGACAGTCCGCAGCAAGTCGGCCTCACGCGAATCCTCGGTAAAATGCAGCCGTTCATTCAGCAGGGCAAACCCCATGTGCATACCCGTCACAGGCGTGCGTAGCTCATGCGAGGCGCGCAGCACGAACTCGCTGCGCACCCGCTCAAAATCACGCTGCTCGGTGACATCGCGCAGCACCATGACCGCACCACGGATCGGCTCATCCGCCTGACTAACCGGTGTCAGGCTGTAGGCCAGCAAACGCTGCTCGCCAGCGACCTCGACCTCGATATCCTCAGTAGCACTGGCCAGCCCCTGCCCCTGCAACACCTGACGCAATTGTTCATCGATCTGCGGTGTACCTAGCAAGCCGCCGGGCATTTGCCCCAGCTCAGCCTGGGTCCAGCCCAGTTGCCGTTTGGCTACCGGATTGAAATGTTCTAACCGCCCGCCACGGTCAAAGATCAGCAAACCGTCATCAATACTGTCGAGCACGGCCTGCAAGCGACGCTGCTCAGCCTGCAAGGCCTCGATATCACTGTTCTTGAACTCGCGCAGTGCTTCGGCCATAAAGCCAAAACGGCGGATCAAGGCTGCCAGCTCGGCAACCTTGGAGATCGGCAATGTGACCTGAAAGTCGCCACGCCCGATCTGGTCGGCCGCCAGCGCCAGCGCCTCGATCGGCTCGGCGAAGTGACGCGCCACGCTGTGTGCAGTAACCAGCCCAATAAGCAGAACCGCCAGGCCAATCCCGCCAAGCAGCCAGACGATTACCCAGGCATTCTCACGGGTCGCCTGTTCGCTGCTTTGCACCGCGTTGGCATACCGGGTCTGCATGCCATTGAGGCGATCACGCACAGCGGCAATCGAGCGCGCATATTCGTCATGGCTGAACAGCTCACTGCGCACCGACAGCGGCCGCTCAAGCAGATCGTCGTAGGTTGCATAGGCGCGGCGAATCTCACTGACGGCCTGACGGTCGGCATCTTCGATGGCCATGTCCGCGGCCCGGTTCAACCACTCACGAAAACGCCGATCAGAATCCTCCAGCGCTGGCATGTCGAGCACTTCGGCAAGCAGCAGAGTGGTCTGCTTGCTCAGCTCATGCCCCATCATCTGGCTGGCCTGGAGAATACCCAGGTTGCGGGTCATCGCCTGCCCTTGGGATTTGGTCAGGCTGAGGACACTGAAAATCGCCAGCAACAAGCCGACCAGTGCCACGGTCAGCAATGCGCTACTACTGAGAAACAGGCGCGAACGCAGTTTCATAGGCCGAACTGTTTGCGCTTACGGTACAGGGTGGAGGCGTCGATACCGAGGGTTCTGGCAGCCTGATCAAGGGTCTCACTGGCGGCCAGTACCGCGGCAATATGCGCTTTTTCCAGCGCTTCCAGGCTCATGTCGGCACCCACTCTTGGCACATCGTCACGGGCCGAGCTGTTGAGCCCCAGATGCTCGATGCCAATGCGCTCGTCCTGACAAATGATGCTGGCCCGCTCGATGACATTGCGCAGTTCGCGGATATTGCCCGGCCAGCCGTAGCACTGCAGCGCGGCACGCGCCTGATCGTCGAAGCCCTTGGCCGGACGGGCATATTCGCTGATGAAGCGCGCCAGAAAACGTTCGGCCAGATCGAGGATATCCTCGCGCCGATCGCGTAGCGCTGGCAGGGTCAGGGTAATGACGTTGAGCCGATAGAGCAGGTCTTCACGGAACTGGCCTTCATTGACCATCGCCTGCAAGTCCAGATTGGTGGCGGCGAGAATTCGTACATTGGCCTGACGCGTGACCGGATCGCCAACCCGTTCGTACTCGCGATCCTGAATAAAACGCAGCAGCTTTGGCTGCAAGGCCAGGGGAAAATCACCGATCTCGTCGAGAAACAGCGTTCCGCCGTCGGCTTGATTGACCCGCCCCAGCGTGCTTTCACTGGCACCAGTGAACGCCCCCCGGGCATGCCCGAACAGCTCGCTCTCCATCAAGTCGGCACTCAGCGACGGACAGTTGATTGTAACCATGGCCTTATCGGCACGCTGGCTCCAGCCATGAATGGCGCGCGCCAGCTCTCCTTTGCCTGTACCCGACTCGCCGAGAATGAGGATATTGGCATCGGTGCTGGCGACCTGGCGGGCCGTGTCGAGTACCGCCATCATCGCCGGGCTGGCCGATTGAAGTTCGCTGCGGGCCTGGCGTACCTCACCTTCCAGCGCCTCTAGCCGGGCAGCCATATGCCGAACTTCCAGTTGCTTGGCGGCAGACAGGCGCAGTTGATCAGGGCCGCAGGGCTTGACCAGATAATCGGCGGCGCCGGCCTGCATCGCATCCACGGCGGTATCCACCGCCGAATGGGCCGTCACAATCACCACCCGCATCCATGGGGCCTGCACACGCATCTGTGCCAGCACATCGAGGCCGTTGTCATCGCCCAGACGGAGATCGAGAAAACACAGATCAAAGACCTGCTGCTGTAGAGCCGCGAGCGCCTGGGGCGCGCTGCTGGCGGTACTGACTTGATAGCCCTCGTCTTCCAGACAGTAACGAAAGGTCCGCAGAATAGCGGCTTCATCATCGACCAGCAAAATACGTCCATTGTCCGCGGTGGCGGCATCCATGATGCAGGCTCCTTGTCGAGAGTTACCTGCGTTAGTCAACGGAAAGTCGTGCAAGTTGCACGGCCGGCAGTCCGAAGATCATGCAGAACGCATGCCACGCCGACCTTACTGAAAAGATTAAGATACTGATTTTAAAGGAATAAACAAAGTCAAAGAAGTTGGCATGCCGGTTGCGACAGAGTCACTACAGCCCGCCCGACGACTCGGCAGGCCTCACGAGAAAAAGGAGTAACTCACCATGCTTAGCTGGGCTCTGACATTTCTGATCATCGCCATCATCGCTGCGGTTCTCGGCTTCGGTGGTATCGCCGGCACCGCAACCGGTATCGCCAAGATCCTGTTTCTGGTGTTTCTGGTGCTGTTCGTGGTCTCTCTGATTTTTGGCCGCCGACCTCGGATCTGAGGCTTATCAACCGCACACAGACACAAGCCCGCCACCGGCGGGTTTGTCGTTAGCACTCAGAACAACAAGGTCACCATCAACGGAATGTACAACAGCGCGAACAGCGTGCTCAGCAATACCGTCCCGGCCACCTGCCGGGGCGCGGTATCCAGCAGAGTGGCAATCACCACGGTATTGGCGGCAATCGGCGTGATCGAGATAAGTATGACCGCCTGATGCACAGCCGGGCCGTAAATACCCAGCCACTGGCTGTCGAGCCAGCAGAACCCCAGCGCCAGCAGCGGCCAGCCAACGAACTTGCCGGAAAAGGCCAAGGCGCTGAAGCGCAGATTGCCGGCCAGCCCATGAAAGCTGAGGATGCTCATGCCGATAATCATCATGCCCAACACACTGTAGGCGCCGCGCAAGTTATCGAACAGCGGCAGGAAAATCGACGGCAGCGTGCCCCCAGACAGGTTCAACAGCACCGCCAGCACGAAGGCATACAGTGAAGGCAGTCGCGCGATCTTGCGCAGGCAATCGGCTACGCCGTAGCGTCCGCGCGCCGCCAGGTAGAAGCCCAGCGAATTCTCAAACAGGGTGGTGCCGAGCATGCAGACGATATACAGGCTCAAGCCCTGCTCACCGAACAGCAACAGCGCCAGCGGAATACCAAAGTAACCGGTATTGCCACTGCCGACCGACACCGGAATCAGGTTGGCGCTGACATCGCCCAGCCAACGCCTGGCCAAGGGCAAATGCAGTAGTGCATTGAGGCTGCACAGAGTGAAGGTCAGAACCGGCAGCAGGATCACGCTGGGGCTCAGTGGCGCGGTCATTACCCCGTAAAACACCACCGATGGGGTCAGGATATAGAGCATGATGCCGGCGATATGGCTACCGCTGGCATTGAGAAAGCGTCCGGCCAGCCAACCGAGGGCGATGGTGACATACAGCGGAAGTAGCTTGAACAGCAGGGTCAGGGCGGCGGCCATTCAGAAATTCCAGTCAGGCAGACACACACTCACACCGTTGGTGCCTGAATGGCATATACCCGTTCGCGCAGGCGGGTCATGCCCTGCTCACGAAAAACCGGGTGCTCGGCCAGCACGTCCGTGTCCTCCAGAACATCTATGCGACAACCGGTGAACAGCAGCCGCACCTCATCATCCGGCACACTGAACGGCGGACCAGGGCGCTGCTCCTGCGGATAATCCAGGGTAACCAGCAGCATTCGCCAGTCGCGCCCCAGCACAGTACGCAGGTGCGCTACATAGCGTTCGCGCATATCCACCGGCAAGGCAATCAGCGCCGCCCGGTCATACACCGCCCGTACGCCATGCAAATGCGCAGGGCATAGGGCGAAGAAGTCGCCACACAACAAGTGGAAGCCCTGCCCGGCCAGACAGGCGAAGCCATCCTGCTGGCTCCAGTGCAGATCCAGCTCCTGCTCCTGGGCAAAAGCGTCCAGCGCGCTGCGCGCCAGTTCCACCCCGATGACCGGATGTCCCTGCTCGCGCAACCAGAGCATATCCAGGCTTTTGCCGCACAGCGGCACCCAAACCGGCTCATCAGCAGCCAGCCCCAGGCTCGGCCACCAACGGGTCAACAGCGGATTGGTGCTCTGCTTGTGGAACCCAATCTCACCACGTTGCCAGCGGGCATGCCAGAAATCCGCTTCCATACTCGCTCTGCTCTCGTATTATTTAGTCGCTTGACTATACAGCATTTTTTTCCACAGGCCCGGGCCTGCGTTATATAGTGGTCGCTTGTGTGTCACCCGCCTGCAAGGACCCTTCAGCCGCCCAATGGATAGTATCAACACTCTGTTTCTGATCGGCGCCATTTTGCTGTGCGCCAGCATTCTTGCCAGTTCGCTGTCGTCGCGGCTGGGCATCCCCTTGCTGTTGGTGTTTCTGGTAATCGGCATGCTGGCGGGCGTTGACGGTCTGGGTGGGATCGTTTTCGACAATACCGACACCGCGTTCATGATCGGCAGCCTGGCCCTGGCCATTATTCTGCTCGATGGCGGCATGCGCACCCGAGTCGAGAGTTTCCGAGTCGGGTTATGGCCGGCCCTGTCGCTGGCGAGCCTGGGGGTGGTGATCAGTGCCGCCCTGACCGGCATACTGACCGCCTGGCTGCTGGACCTGAGCTGGATGTACGGCCTGCTGCTAGGGGCCATTGTTGGCTCCACCGATGCCGCCGCGGTATTTTCCTTGCTGCAGGGCAAGGGTCTGAACCTAAAACAGCGGGTTGGTGCCACCCTGGAAATCGAGTCCGGCTCGAACGACCCCATGGCGATCTTCCTGACCATCGCTCTGGTCGAAAGCCTGGCCGCCGGGCAGGACAGCCTGAGCTGGAGCTTTCTGCTGATTCTGATTCAGCAGTTTGGTGTCGGCGGGGTGTGCGGTCTGGCCGGCGGCCTGTTGCTGGCCTGGCTGGTCAACCGGGTTCATCTGGCCACCGGGCTGTATCCACTGCTGATTACCAGTGGGGCAATTCTGGTCTTCGCTGCCACCAACAGCATTGGTGGCAGCGGCTTTTTGGCCATTTATCTGACCGGTCTGGTACTGGGCAACCGCCGGGTACACAACCTGCAGAACATCCTTCACGTTCAGGACGGAATGGCCTGGCTCAGCCAGATCGGCATGTTCCTGATGCTGGGGCTGCTGGTCACCCCCAGCGAAATGCTGCCGATCGCCCTACCGGCAGTGGGCATCGCCCTGTTCCTGATTGTGGTCGCCCGCCCCATTGCAGTGCTGATCTGCCTGGCACCCTTTGTGTTTTCCTGGCGTGAGCGGCTGTTCATCAGTTGGGTCGGTCTGCGCGGGGCGGTGCCGATCATCCTGGCGATCTTTCCGCTACTGGCCGGCCTTGAACAGGCTCAGTTGCTGTTCAATCTGGCGTTTGTGGTGGTGCTGGTGTCATTGCTGCTGCAGGGCTCGAGCCTGCCGCTGGCAGCCCGCTGGTGCAAAGTAGAAATTCCACCGCAACCAGAACCGCTGCAACGTACCAGTCTGGATGTGGCGGTCGATGGTGATTACGAACTACTGATCTATCAACTGGACAATGCCAACTGGTGCGTTGGGGTGCAATTGCGCGATCTGCACATGCCGACCGATACCCGGATTGCTGCGCTATTTCGTGGCAGTCATCTGCTGCATCCAACCGGCAGCACCCGGCTGGCACTCAATGACGTGCTCTGCGTAGTCGGTCGGCCACGCGATCTGCCGGCACTGTCAAAACTGTTCAGCAAAACCCAGGCGCCGCGCTATCTGGACTCACGCAAGTTCTTCGGTGACTTTATTCTCGAAGGTGATGCGACGCTAGGCGAGGTCGGCAAGTTCTATGGCTTCCCGGTTCCTGAAGAGCTGGCGAATCAGACCCTGGCAAGCTTCTTCAGCAAACAGTTCGGCGGCCACCCGGTGGTCGGCGATACCATCGAGTGGGGTGGGCATACCTGGGTAGTCGCCGCCATGGACAACGACTGGATCCTCAAGGTCGGCCTGCGACTCGGTGACGGTTCAGGCAAGCCGCCGATGGGGTTTCTCTAGGGTCTGTGTAATCTTCTGGGGCCGTCGTGCGCCTGCGCGACATGGAATTTCCTACGGCAGCAGGGCCAGCGACTCACGACACAGCTGAGTAATCCGCGCCCAGTCCTGGGCATCTACCGCGCTCTGCGGCGTCATCCAGGTACCGCCGGCAGCCATCACGTTAGCCATGGCCAGATAGCTGGGCAGGTTGCTCAGGGTGATACCGCCGCTGGGGCAGAAACGGATATCGTGAAACGGCCCGGAGAAATACCGCAGAGCCGTTACCCCGCCGACAACCTCAGCAGGAAACAGCTTGAAGCGGCGGTACCCGAACCGATAACCCATCAGGATTTCCGACGGCGTGGCCACTCCTGGCAACAGCGGCACCGGGCTGTCCAGCCCCAGCGTCAGCAATTCTTCGGTACTGCCCGGGGTCACCACGAACTGGGCACCGGCATCCAGCACTGACTGAAACTGCCGGCCATCGAGCACAGTACCGGCACCAATGCACAGCTCAGGGCGTTCACGGCGCAGCAGCTTGATCGCCGGCAGCCCCCACTCGGTACGCAGGGTGATTTCCAGAGTGCGGATACCGCCAGCGGCCAGCGCGTCGGCCAGCGGCAGAATGTCGCTTTCACGGCGAATACTCATGACCGGCAACAGCCGGGCTTGAGCCAACAAATTGTCCAGGGTTTGGGTATTGTCTGCCAGACTCATGCCTGTCCCGTCAGCCCGGCGGGCTGTAGTAAATGTCCAAAGGAGGCGCCAGAAACGCACTGATCGGCAGACCCGCGTCCCTGGATTCCAGCGCACGGATCAATGTCCGGCGCTTATCGTCGCCGGAGATGGCCAGCAGTTGCAAGCCCGCCGTGCGCAGAGCCCGGCCACTCAAGCTCAAGCGCTCAGCTCTGCCGGCCTGCGCCGGGATCGCCAGGCACAGCTGCGACGCATCCACGGCCAGCGCCTGGGCCAGCCCCGGCATGCCAGGGAACAGCGAGGCGGTATGCCCATCATTGCCCATCCCCAGCACCACTACATCCAGCGGCAACCAGCCCGCCAGATGCAGATCCACCTGCTCGGCATCAGCTTGCGGGCTGATACCCTGATACAGCGGCATCCACTGGGCAGTCTCCAGCGCTTGCGGCAGACAGCGGCGCAACAGCCCGGCATTGCTGTCCGGATGCTCGACCGGCACCCAGCGCTCATCCACCAGGGTGACCCGAATCCGCGCCCAATCCAGCGGCAAAGTCGCCAGATGTCGCAGAAACGGCTCCGGGCTGCGCCCGCCGGATAACGCCAGGCTGGCTACACCACGCTCGGCCAAAGCGGTGTTCAGCGCCGCAGCCACCCGGTTGGCCAGCTGTGCGGCCAACTCGTCCGGCCCTGCCGCCTGAAACAGCCCTACCCCGCTGGCACAGGCCAACGTCGCCAGAGTCATGCCAGCGGCTCCTGATCGGTATCTCGCAGGCACTCGGTGAAACTGCTGCCGCCCTCTTCCGCACTGCTGATCTGGGCGCGCATAAAGCCGAACAGTTCACGCCCCCAGCCACGGCGAATCGGCTGCTCATGGCTGACTGCCTGGCGCTCTCGCCACTGTTCGTCCGCCAGCTCGACACGCAGCAAGCTGCGCTGGGCGTCCAGGGTGATCATGTCGCCCTCGCGCAGTCGCGCCAGGGGGCCACCTTGAGCGGCCTCAGGACAGACATGGATGGCTGCCGGCACCTTGCCTGAGGCTCCGGACATCCGCCCATCGGTAACCAGCGCCACCTTGAAACCACGATCCTGCAGCACGCCCAGGTAAGGCGTCAGCTTGTGCAACTCCGGCATGCCGTTGGCCCGCGGCCCCTGGAACCGCAATACGGCCACCAGATCACGCTCCAGCTCACCGGCCTTGAACGCCTCGACGAAAGCTTCCTGACTGTGAAAGATCCGGCACGGCGCACTGACCCTCCAGTGTTCAGGCTTGACCGCCGAGACCTTGATTACCCCGCGCCCCAGGTTGCCTTCGAGCAGCCGCAACCCGCCATCGGCAGAAAACGGCTCGGCCTGGCTGCGCAGGATGCTGTCATCCAGACTGGCGCCCGGCCCTTCACGCCACTCCAGGCGCCCATCATTGAGTATCGGTTCCTGGGTATAGGCTTGCAGCCCCGGTCCTGCCACCGTCTGCACATCGGCATGCAGCAACCCGGCATCGAGCAACTGGCGAAACAGCCAGGCGGTGCCGCCAGCAGCCTGAAACTGGTTGATATCAGCCTGACCATTGGGATAAATCCGCGCCAGGGTCGGCACCACCTCAGACAGCGCCGCCATATCTTCCCAGCGCAGTTGCAGGCCAGCCGACTGACCAATAGCGACCAGATGCAGGGTCAGATTGGTCGAACCGCCAGTTGCCAGCAGCATGACCACGGCATTGATCAGGGTTCGCTCATCGAACATCGCCATCAGGTTCTGGCCATTGCGCGCCAACCGCGCCGCCTGCTCGGCGGCGTGGACCGTCAGTGCATCGCGCAGCGCAGTATTGGGGTGAACGAAGGACGCCCCCGGCAGTTGCAGCCCCATGGCTTCGAGCAGAATCTGATTGGTATTGGCCGTGCCGTAAAAGGTGCAGGTGCCTGGGCCATGGTAGGAGCGGCTTTCCGCCTCCAGCAGCTCCTCACGGCTGGCCTTGCCCTCGGCAAAGCGTTGACGCACGGCAGCCTTCTCGCTGTTGGGCAGGCCACTGGGCATTGGCCCGGCTGGCACAAAGACCACCGGCAGGTGGGCAAAACGCAGGGCCCCCATCAGCAGACCCGGGACGATCTTATCGCACACGCCCAGGCATAGCGCGGCATCGAACATGTTGTGCGACAACGCCACCGCCGTGGCCATGGCGATCACATCGCGGCTGTGCAACGACAGCTCCATGCCGGGCTCGCCCTGGGTCACCCCGTCACACATCGCCGGCACCCCACCGGCGACCTGGCCCGTAGCGCCGAACGCCCGCAGCGCCTGGCGAATCAGCTCCGGAAAGCGCTCGTAGGGCTGATGGGCCGACAGCATATCGTTATAGGCTGTGACCATGGCCACATTGACCTCGTCCACCATACGCAAGCGGTCTTTATCGGTGGCCGGACATGCCGCCATACCGTGCGCCAGATTGCCGCAAGACAGCCCCCGGCGCCCGCGAGGCAGCGCCGCCGCTTCAGTCATCTGACGCTGCCAGGCCTGACGCGACAACTGGCTGCGCTGACGAAGTCGCTCAGTCACCTCAATGACCCGTGGATGCATGCCTCTTCCTCCCAGGCCGGGTACTCGACGGCCTGTCATGTTGGGTTGGTATGCTCTATTGTAAGCCGCAAAGCACTGTTCTTTTCATTCAACTTTAGGGAAGACCTGAAGGAAGACTGCCAATGTCTATACGTCGTACCAAGATTGTCGCCACCCTCGGCCCCGCCAGCAGCAGCCCCGAACGTATCGCCGCCCTGATTGATGCCGGCATGAATGTCGCTCGCCTGAACTTCTCCCACGGCAGTGCCGATGAACACCGCGAACGCGCCCGCCAGGTACGCGCCATCGCTGCTGACAAAGGTTGCCATGTCGCCCTGCTCGGCGATCTGCAAGGCCCGAAAATCCGTATCGCCCGATTCGCCAATGGTCCGATCCAACTGGAAGTCGGTGACCGCTTCCGGCTGTCGACCAGCCATCCGCTAGATGCTGGCAATCAGGAGGTGGTGGGGATCGACTATCCCGAACTGGTCAACGATTGCCAGGCCGGCGATGAACTGTTGCTCGACGATGGTCGGGTCGTCATGCGGGTCGACAGTGTCGGCAGCGATGAAGTGAGCTGCACCGTCACCGTGGCCGGCCCACTGTCCAACCACAAGGGCATCAACCGCCGTGGTGGCGGGCTGTCGGCCGCCGCACTGACCGACAAGGACCGGGCCGATATCATCCTGGCCGCCGAGTTGCAGATGGAGTATGTCGCGGTCTCCTTCCCGCGCGACGCGGCCGACATGGACCTGGCCCGCAGCCTGCTGGCCGACGCCCAGTCCCAGGCCTGGCTGGTGGCCAAGATCGAACGGGCCGAAGCGGTCGCCGATGACGAAGCGCTGGACGGCCTGATTCGCGCCAGCGACGGGGTCATGGTGGCGCGTGGCGATCTGGGGGTTGAGATTGGTGATGCCGAGCTGGTGGCGATCCAGAAACACATCATCAGCCGCGCCCGCAAACAGAACAAACTGGTGATCACCGCGACCCAGATGATGGAGTCGATGATCTCCAGCCCGCTGCCAACCCGAGCCGAAGTCTCCGACGTGGCCAACGCCGCGCTGGACTACACCGACGCCGTGATGCTGTCGGCTGAATCAGCCGCCGGGCAGTTTCCGGTCGAAGCCGTACAGGCCATGGCCCGTATCTGCCTGGGCGCGGAAAAACACCCGACCAGCCAGCACTCCGGTCACCGCCTGTATCAGTCGTTCGAGCGCTGTGATGAAACCATCGCCCTGGCCGCCATGTACGCCGGCAATCACTTCCCCGGCGTGACCGCGATCATCAGCCTGACCGACAGCGGTTTCACCCCGCTGATCATGTCGCGCATTCGCTCGCACCTGCCGATCTTCGCCCTCTCGCCCAACCCGCAGACGCTGGGCCGGGTGGCCCTGTTCCGCGGGGTTCAGGCCATCGCCTTCAACCCTGCCGAGCTAGCGTCGGAGCTGGTCAACCAGAAGGCCGTCGACGCCCTGCTGCAACACGGCCACGTCAAACCCGGCGACTGGGTTATCCTGACCAAGGGCGATGTCTTCGACTCGCGCGGCGGCACCAACTCGATGAAGCTGCTGCAAGTGGGTGAGCAGTTGCTGTAATCGCCGCAGCAAGCAGCGCAATACACAAAGAAAAACCCCGGCCCCGATCACTTTAACCGTGAACAGGCCGGGGTTCCTCCAACGGTTCAAGCCAAGCCGCAACAATACGTACGTTAGCTGACTACCCCACCAACGCACCCTGCTCAATGCGCCCCCGGGCAGACGGAAGTTGAGCCAATTGCACCTGCGCCTGGTTTTCATCATGCGCCTGCCAGCGTACCAAAGCCTCGGATAAGCCACTCTCCGCAGACAGATTGCCATAGACATCCACTAGGCTGACTTGACGATAGTGCAGCCGGGTCACGCGCTGCTGCGTTTCATCCAGTTTGCGCATCTCGGCACGCAAGGCACTCATGGCCAACTCCAGCGCGCTATCATCCTGAGTGCGTCGACCAGTCCACTGCTGGCGGTAAGTCTGATACAAATCACTCATCGCCTGACGATTCTGTGCCAGATACCCGCTCAATACCTCCAGCTCACGCTCGGTGACCAGCGTGCCGCCACGTTCCTCGGTCTGTTGCCAGCGCCGCAGAGTGGCCCAGGTATGAGGAATGTAGCCAGCCACCATGAAATGATCGGCTGCCTGTAGCAACTGATTGATGAACCCAGCCCTGACGGGCAGATCATTGTTGCGGTTAAGACGCAACGCCCGACTGCATGCATTTTGTTCAATCAGGTCACAGCCTGGCTCCCAGAGTACCGAGGACTGCTGGCCCTGACCCAAGTCAAGCGGCGTGAAATGCAGCAACTGCCCCTGATGCTGGTAGGGCTCACCGCCAAAGCGCAGCAACCCTATGGTAAACAACACCGCACCACCAACCGGGTTGAACACAGCCAGTAGCCCTCCAGTACCCAGCCAGCGAGGCTTAACATTCATCCAGGGCGCCGGCAGGCTGGGTACCGGATCGTTATGGCTGACGATTCGGTAATGTTCCAGCGCGGCCGCGCCCCTGACGAAGTCGGCATCACCGGCACGCGGTGCGCCGTAGGTGTAGAGCTGGACGTTGTATGTTTCATCCCGACTCCTGCGCAAAGCTTCTGCCAAAAGTTGGGCTATCGCTCCACCTAAACTATGGCCACAGATCACGACTTTCTGGCCATTGTAGAATTTTTGGAAATATTTGAGGATAAAGCTCTCAATCGCTAAATACCCGCCATAAAACCCGCGATGCACCTTGCCTTCACCCTCACGGAAGGCCACCTGCCGGGCATCGATATCGCGCAAAATATCCTCTTTGCTATCGACCTCAGTGCCGCGCACGGATATCAGCACAACGTCATCGTGATGAGTAATAAAAGCCTGGGTATGGGTACCGCCATCGGCGTCATCGAAAAAGTGCAGCCGGGCCGGGTGCTCCTGTTCAGCGCCCAGATCTGGGTCGTTCTCGGCATACAGCGACGGGTCGAAGGGCAATATCTCGAAACGCCGGGAATAGGCTACATCCTCATACAGAGGGTAATAGCGACTGGACTGCGCCGGATCTACCCGCCAGGCTTCCACGCCATTACCCAGAGCGGTAGCAAAGAAATGCCCCACACTGGGGTCAAGAGGGAAACTGACCTGATCCACGGGCCTGCTCGCCGGCTCCTGGCCAAAGGGGTTGTAGCTCATCGCCGCCATCAGGGCCAACTGGTAGAGGTTGAGCGCACAGAAGCCGGAAGCGGTTGACAGCATCGGACGCAACGCCCGTAGCGGTCGCACCTCCAGCACATAATGTCTGTTCGGCAACAGCCCCAACCCAACGGGCTCTTCGTGCAGGTAAGGTGCAGTGCGCATGGCCGCGATCACCCCGGACTCGGGCGGATAATGACGCGCCACTGCCGGCGGCAGGTGCGCGGCATGGCGTACCAGCTCCCGCACCTCAACCTGGTAAAACGCATCGCCTCTGGATCTGGCCGGATTGTCCCGGGTACGGCTGGCATCGGCCTGAGCAAAGCGGGTTTTCTCGGCGCGGACCTGGAGTTCGGTGATGGGGAGTTTGTATGATGAGCGAGTCATCAACCATCGATAATGATCTTCAGGACCTTTGTAGTCTTCCACTAACTGCAATGTGACGGGCCCTCGGAAAAAGTTATCAACCTGCCCAATGCCATCGGCATCCAGCTGTCCTTGATAACGCTGTCCAGTACAGTCCAGCAGCTCAAAGTTCAAACCGGCGTAAGCCGCGCCATCACCCTGTTCATCCACCAACTGAAAACTGACCCAATGTCCACGCTGAGGGCAAGCCAGCAACTCACTGCTGAGAAACACGTTATCGGCATCATCCAGATGCTCATCATTCGCCATCAGAACACTCCTTATTCTTCATTCCTCGCAATTGGGATAAATCATGCACTCTCGCCCATCAGGCATTCTGAAGGGTTTGAAATCTGTGCTATTACCCCGGCAAAAACCATAGGGATCGTCGAGGCCACGACCCATGCAACGCTTCCAGCCCTCAGGAAAGCGGATCCAATTGTCGTCCACCGCTGGCCATTCCTCTTCAGCCATCCCAATTACCAGCCGAACGGTTTTGCCCGCTGCCTCGTCACGCAAGATCAACCCACCCGCTCGCCGTTCCTGAATTTCGCCTTCGCTCTGTGCCCGGCATTGGAGTAGCTTGATAATATTTCGCTGTTGCCCATAAGTCCTGAACAGCCACATGCACTGCCCATTCAAGACCTTAGTCCCGGCCGACCATGTATTGGGGTATCCATCCGGCAGGGCCTCGCGGAACGACAACATTGCATGATCTTCGCTTGAGTCCATTTGATTCGGCGTTGCATCAAGCCGCCACTTCCCCTGCAGATCCATCTTGACACTGCGCAGCTCCAACTCGCAGCCCTGCACCCGATACCCCAGCGGCACCTCAAAGGCCACCCGGTGTTCCTCGGCTACATACTCGCTACGATAAATCCGCCGGTTCGGGCGCTTGCCGTTGATGCGCTCCGGCAACTCACATTCAGCCTCCGCCACCGGCACGTAATAGGCATCGGCCGTCAGCTTGAAATGCGCCGGCAAGTCGGCCTCCAGGGTAAAACTCGGGGTGCGCTCCAGGCTGCCGCAGCCAGCCAACAGCAGCAGCGTGCCTGACAATGGGGCCAACAGAACTTTTATCGTTAATCGCATACCTGAACTCTCCGGATTACCTGCCAGCCACGCGCACATAGTGCTGCTGAGCCGTTTCATTCATTTCTGGGTGCCAGTGCCTGGGTATTTCGCCGTCATGGGCTGATAGACTTTCACAAGCAAGAAAGACCAGTTGCTGCGAGGCACGCCATCCCCACTGGCGGGCCAAACCTGCCATCTGAACCACCCAGGCATCTGGGGCGCGCTGCGCGGCAAGCCGACTGTAGGCTTCAGGATGCTCACTCAGCAGGTAATGGCGCAGGTTGCTACACAACACCTCGTCATTCGACGCTGCGTTTTCCAGCCAGGCCGGCTGCTTCGGCAGTGGATATAGTCCCGGCTTGGGATTGTCTTGCGTCCTGCAACCCTGCCCGGTCCAGACACAAAGGCTCTCAACAGGCCCCAGAAATGCGGGAAGCTCCTCGTCCGACAGTCGGCTCAAGGCACGCAGCATTACCCGGTAATCATGCAGCCGATACAAAACTGGTGATGCACCACGATCGATAATCAGCCGTTCCTGCCAATGGGTCGCCAGTGCATGCAAGCCGCCTGACGGCGCTGCAATCAACCACTCCCATGTGTGCGCGGACGCATTGAGCAAATCGGCCTGCGCGGCGATGGCACTCCCCAGTGCGTACAGGCAAGGTCCCTGATCCGCCAGCTTTTCAGCTACGGTGCCTGCATAGAGCCTTAGAGACTCCTTGCCTGCCAGTGCTTCAATCTGCTCCTGATAGCAAGCCGATACATTGCTCGCACCCATGACCAGATAAATTTCACGGGCATGCTCGCCCTGCTCTGCAAGCCAGCTTTGTACGCAAGCCATTACTGTTCTCCTGCGGCACAAACACCGTCCAGGCAGGGGCCGCATACCGGACAGAAATCACTATCCAATTGGCTGGCCGTACGCATGATTGCATGTTGAGCACTACTCAGAGTCATTAGGGGGTTACCCGGCTGTTCTGCAGGCGCAGTATGGACATCCCCCGGCAGTGCCGGTCGGGCCCTGGCCAGCCGCCCAGCCGCACCACCGGAGTTGATCCGAATACCCGGCCCGTTCAGGGTCACGCCACTGGGGTCGAGTTTGAGGAAGGAGCCGCCGCCTCTGGCGGTCAGCTCTATACCCGCCTCGATGACCACTTTGTCGCCAGCGTAATAGTGAATCTCCTGGCCGCTGTCGATGAACTGCCCCTGACCCAGCTTGACATGCTGACTGCTGGCCACGGTCAGGTGATCGTCGGCCTTGATCTCGGTCTTTCGGTCGGCGTGGGTAGTGTGGTGTTCTTCGGCTAGGTTTTCGCTGTAGCGGTTGGCTTCGATGCGTTCGTGACGCTCATGGCCGACGCGGATCTTCTGGTCGTGTTCGATGTCCTGGTCCCAGTCGCGCTGGGCGTGGATAAAGATCTGTTC
>ERZ869909.288-NODE-288-length-70327-cov-12.163018_pt1 | contig 70327 bp, 69 predicted proteins | sample MGYA00520892_ERZ869909 | MGnify/ENA primary metagenome ERZ869909 (study PRJEB32215, sample SAMEA104723947) | bioreactor metagenome | biome: bioreactor; feature: anaerobic bioreactor; material: water | place: China | collected 2015-03-12 ...
TACATTAATTTTAATATTTATTTTATTTAAATTTTATAAAAAAATATGGTGATTATTATTGCTTGTTAATAAGGCTGATAAATTTTTTAATATTTGTTTTGAAATAAAGATATGAGCATGTTTTAACCTATTATCAACAAGTTTTACAATCCAATTTTCTTTGATTTTAAATGATTTATCAATTTCAATTAACAGTTGTCAACAATCTAAGTTAACCTACTTTTTTTAATTGAAAATTGTAGTTTCAAGTGTTAACAGCAACTCAAATTTTGCTCATAATTTTTATAAAAATAGAGTTGTTAAAATTAGGTTAAAACAAAAAAATGTGCATATTGAAATTTAAAATGAAATCACCAATTTTAATTTTAGATTTTAGAACACATTTTATAAACAATTTAGGTTAAAAAATAATTAGTTGAAAATTAAGCTATTGTAAAATAAAATTAACAACGTGAAATAAACCGGTTAATAAGCTTGGTTTTGTAATTTTGTAGAAACAAAACAACAATATGAAATGCCTATTAACTAAATTTTGGTACAACAACCTTTAATTTATTTAGGCATTACATCTGACCTATTAAAAATAAATAAAAAAGAACAGATGAAAATAGCAATAGGAAACGATCACGCCGGCACCGAATATAAATTTGCCATTGTTAATTATCTAAAAGAAAGAGGAATAGAAGTTATTAACCACGGAACCAACGAAGAATCTAGCGTTGATTATCCTGATTTTGTTCACCCGGTTGCCAAAGCTGTTGAAAACAACGAAGTGGATTTTGGCATTCTGCTTTGCGGAAGTGCCAACGGTGTTTCTATGACTGCCAATAAATATCAAAAAGTGAGGGCTGCACTCTGCTGGACCAAAGAAATAGCAGCATTATCAAGACAACATAACAACGCCAATATACTTTGCCTGCCTGCACGATTTACAGCCAAAGCACAGGTTTTGGAAATGGTAAAAACCTTTTTAGACACTCCTTTTGAAGGAGGAAGGCATCAGGGAAGAGTGGATAAGATAGCTTGCAAATAATTTCCCGAATGGGCCACCATCACCACCATCATAAATCTTCTCAGGTAAAAGGCAACAACCTTTTACTTACCATTATTTTAAATATACTCATCACTGTCGCACAGATAGTGGGTAGTATCATTTCCGGAAGTTTGGCATTACTGTCTGATGCGCTTCACAATTTTACCGATGTAACCTCTTTGGTGATAAGTTATGTAGCCAATAAACTCGCCAAAAGAAAAGCATCCATAAAGCGCACTTTTGGCTATAAACGTGCCGAAATTATTGCCGCCTTTGTAAACTCTTCAGTTTTGATTGTAGTGGGATTTATTTTGGTAATTGAAGCGATAGAGCGCTTTTTCTCTCCGCAAACTATCGTTTCAGATATTGTGATTTGGCTGGCTTTTTTAGCGATTTTGGTAAACGGTTTTAGTGTTTTACTGCTTAAAAAAGATGCTGAAAAAAACATGAATATGCAATCGGCTTACCTGCATTTGTTTACTGATATGCTTTCTTCTATTGCGGTAATGGTCGGCGGACTGCTGATGAAATTTTATGAAGTCTGGTGGGTGGACAGTGTTTTAACTTTAATTATTGCTGTTTATTTGATTTATGTGGGCTATGCGCTGTTTATAAAAAGCTTAAAAGTGCTGATGCTCTTCACGCCCGATGAGTTAAATGTAGAAGCAATTACTAAAAAAGTAAACAAAATGCCGAAAGTAAAAAGCATTCACCACATCCATATCTGGCAGCTTAATGAAGACGAAATACATCTGGAGGCGCACCTGGAATTTAAGGAGGATGTAAAAATTTCAGAGTTTGATTTGGTTTTACAGGAAATAGAAGAACTGCTTTTTCACGATTTCGGTATCAACCACATCACCATTCAACCCGAATATCAAAAAGAAGAAAACAGCAAAGATATTATTGTGCAGGATTGACACCTAAACATTTAAGCATCAAATTCCAAATCCCAAAAAAATTTATCTAATTAAATTTCCCCCTTCGTGGATTAGGGGGCTTCTATTTTCCACCCAAATTTTCTCTAAAACAAACGGTGCTGTATCCCAGTACATATGTTCCTGATCGATTTTTCCATCCACAAAACGGGACGTGATGTGCACGATAATTTCAGTATCGTTTCCGCTTTCAGCAAAAGTGCCGGTCCACACGCCCCAAAAACTCACCCAGGTGGTTCCTTTGCTGTCAATAATCATTTCAACGGTTTGATTTTCGGTGGTAGAATATTGATAATTTGTCACTTGATTGATAAAGGTTTTGTGGTCTTCAACAGCCTCAACTATCGTGCGCGGATGGCTGTTTACCCGGTTGTGATATATTTTAGCACCGTCTGCATAATGTGATTTATAAGCCTCCCAATCTCCGGCTTCATAATCTTTAATCATTTGACGCATCACGTCAATTTCGGGCGAGCTTTCGGTAAAATAGTTTTTGGAAGTGTCTTGTTTGCACGAAAACAAAATCAAAGCAATCAAAAAAGCAAAGGCGGTATACTTTTTCATTTGTAACAGGTTTTTATAGAGATTTTAAAGATAGTAGTTTTGTTTGAAAATTCGTTAATTTAGCTTTTGCCATCACATTTTTCGTCATATTTTTATGGAACTGTCGTTTATCATTAAAACTTTTTCAAAACTCACCACCCAAGAGCTTTATGACATCCTTCAGCTGCGCAGTGAAGTTTTTGTGGTAGAGCAGGATTGTGTCTATCAAGACATCGACGGCAAAGATGAAAAAGCACTGCATCTATTTGCGTATGTAAACAATGAGCTTGTTGCTTATGCCCGCCTTTTTGCACCCGGCGATTATTTTGAAGATGCCAGCATTGGCCGTGTGGTGGTTAAAAAATCAGTGCGTAAATTTGGTTACGGACATCAATTAATGAAAGCTGCCAACAAGGCTGTGGAAGATCATTTCAACACCTCAAAAATTCACCTGTCTGCTCAGGAATATTTGGAAAAATTTTACAATACTCATGGGTATTTTCGCGTAGGCGAAGGCTATCTGGAAGATGGGATTCCGCATATTGGGATGGAGAAGTCCCCACACGATGGCAGGGAGTAGACTACCCTTTGGTTTTTATTTTCCTGTCAAAAGGAATCTTCAATTGATATAGAATATTTTCATCGGTGCTGTCGTCCACTAAATCCAATCCGTAGCGCACTTTTTTTGGGTCGTCATAAACAAATGTACCAAAAATCCTGTCCCAAAACGAAAACATATTTCCAAAGTTGGTGTCTGTCCAAGGCATTTCCCAATGGTGGTGAAATTTGTGCATATTGGGCGTTACAAACACATAGCTGATGTATTTATCGGCTTTGCCCAAGTTGATATTGGCATGGGTGAAATAGGTGAAAAACACACTTAAAATACGATAGATTAAATAAAATGCAATGGGCATTCCCATAATCAAAACGGCAAAAAGCGCAAAGGTTTCTCTGATTATAAAATCCAGCGGGTGGTGGCGGGTTCCTGTGGTGACATCTACCTTGGTGTCACTGTGGTGAATGATGTGCAAACGCCACATCCATTTTACCTTGTGGAGCAAATAATGAACGCCATACTGGGCGATAAAATCCAAAACCAAAACAGCGAGTATCAGCTCCAGCCACACCGGCCAATTTACCAAATGCAACAGCCCAAACCGGGTAGTTTCTATCCAGTAAAAAACGCCCAGTGTGAGCACTCCAAACCCCACATTGATCAACACGGTAAAAAACAGAAAGGCAAAATTCACTCCGGCGTGTTTCCACTTTTTGTAGTTGAGTTTTACCAGTGCATAATAACCCTCTAAAACCCAAAACACGCCCAACACACCCACTACCCAAAGCAGGCGCATCCATACGGGCATTTCTTCAAAAAATTGGAGGAGGGAATCCATTTTTTATTTTTTATGAAACCATATAAATATAAGAAAGACTTTTTCTTACAGCAATTTTGACACAATGTTTTAATATACGCATAAAATACTTATATTTGTACGTATAAATAAAAAGCAATGGACACAAAGTTAACGTTAAAGCTTGATAAAGAGGTTATTGAAAAAGCAAAAATTTATGCCTCCAAAAAAAACTTGAGTTTGTCGCGTATGATTGAATCTTACCTGCAATCATTAACCTCTAAAGAGTTTCAAGATGCGTTTGAAATTTCGCCTTTTGTAAAAAGCATTTCATCCGGAAAAAGCCTTCCGCTTGACATTGATTATAAAAAGGAGTATGCCAATCATTTAGAAAAGAAACATAAATGATAAAGCTTTATTTAGACACTAATATTTTATTGGATTTTTTAGGCGAAAGACATCCCTTTTATGATGCTGTTGCAAAGCTGGTTACACTTGCCGATAAGGGAAAAGTAGTTTTAACAGCCTCTCCTTTGTCCTTTTCAACTACCTATTATTTGCTTTCTAAATATGAAACTCCATCAATTGCAAGAGAAAAACTTCAGAAATTTAAAATACTTTGCGGTGTTAGTAATCTAAATGAGCAACACATTGAGAAAGCACTTAGCTCATCTTTCAGCGATTTTGAAGATGCCATTCAATATTTTTGTGCGCTTGAATCTAACAGCCAAATTATCATCACAAGAAACACAAAAGACTATAAAAACGCATTGCTTCCAATAATGAGTGCAGAAGAATATTTGAATAGCATTCAAAAAAACACATAAAAAATTATCTTAATATACTTTGATATCTTCTTGGGTCTTTTAAAATAGAAACTGCTTCTTTGATTTCGGGGTTGTTCATCACGTGGTATTCATACAGTCCCTCGCGGTAGAAATAACGTTTTACAATTTCATCGGTTAGCAGCGACATAATTTCTGCTTTTTTGTCCTGCAGTTCCCGGTCTTTGGCCTTCCCAATATCCTGAATTAGCGTGTTATAACTACGCTGAATATCGTTTTTAATATTTTCTTCTTCCGCTTTTTTTATGGCAATTTTTAATGCGGCTTCTGTTTCGGTTTCAAAAGTGAAATTGGTGCGTTTCAAGTAATTTAAAAAATCGTTGTAATCCCTTTCACTAAAGCTGAAATTTCTCCAGTCGCTGTGCTGGTTTTTGTAATAATACTCCGTTGCATAGTCAAAAATACTGTTGGCTTTAAGCAGGGCCGTGGTGATGGGGCTGAAAACCGCCGTTTCCATTTCCACATCGGGCAGGATACCGCCGCCGTCATAAACGGTTCTTCCGCCTCGGGTTTTAAAAGCGTTAAAGGTTTCGGGAGTAGCGCGAATGGGATCGCCAAACTCATCCCGGTTAAAATAATCTTCTGCTTGAATACATCTTCCGCTGGGGGTATAATATTTTGAAATAGTAATTTTAACCTGCGTCCCGTAAGACATTCTTTGCGGACGCTGCACGAGTCCTTTGCCAAAACTGCGTGCACCCACAACCACGCCTCGGTCTAAATCCTGAATGGCTCCCGAAACAATCTCACTGGCCGACGCACTTCTTCCGTTAATAAGCACCGCTAAAGGAATTTCAGTATCCACGGGTTCAAAAGAGGTGCGGTAGGTCTGGTTGTATTTTTCAATAGCCGATTGTGTGGTGGTAATAATTTCGCCTTTAGGCACAAAAAGATTTACGATATTGATGGATTCACGCATCAACCCCCCGGGGTTACCTCTCAAATCGAGAATAATGCTGGTTGCGCCCTGACGCTTTAAATCTACAAGCGCTGCCCGTGTTTCTGTAGTGGTTCTAGGATTAAATGCACTTAAAACAATATAACCCACATTGCCTTCCATCAGCGTGTAAAAAGGCACTGCTTTTTCATTCATTGCGGCACGGGTGATGGTTGCTGTCTGGGTTTTTCCTTGTCTGTTATAGGTAACATTTACCGATGAGCCGGGTGCACCACGCAGCAACTCATCTGCATTGTCATTAAAACTGGCGATAGTAACATCGCCAATTTTTATAATTTCGTCACCGGCTTTCAGTCCCGCCTTATCTGCCGGGCCGTCTTTCCAGGGCTCGAGAATTATAAGTTTATCTTTTCGTGCCCTCACAGCGGCACCAATTCCGGTATTGGAGCCGGTTTGGTTGATTCTGGCTTCCACTACATCCTGCTCGTTGTAGTAAACGGTATAAGGGTCCAGGCTTTCCAACATTCCTTTAATAGCTTGGTTCATCAACTCTGCCGGCACCGTTTCATCCACATAGTTCATATTCACTTCTTTATAGAGTGTAGTGAAAATTTCTATCTGTTTGGCAATTTCAAAAAAATCGCTTTTAAAACTCCAGGTTCCCAGAGCGATGATGACCGCAAAAACTGGGATTAATATTCTCTTTTTCATTGTATTCTAGTTGCTTACGCGAAATATTTCCGCATAAAATTTAAATTTTCTTATTTCTTTTCAAGTATTTTCTTATCCCAAAAATAGTGAGCAACAAGATAACAAAAAACGGCCAAATGTGAAGCAGTCCCAGGAAAAACAGCGAAATGCCGTTCCACCCTGATTTGATGGCGTTCCACATTTTTTGTCCGTAGGATGTGGTGATGCCCCGGTCCACAGTGCGTTTGTAGAAATAAACATTCAGGGTGCTGTATGACACTTGATTTTGAAGGTAGTTTAATCGTCCTTGGCGGGCTTCAATTTCTTCCCTGATTGTGGAAAGTTCACGTTCAATTTCCAGCATTTCCTTAACGTTTTTGGCTTGTTTGAGCAATTCGAGATAACGATTTTCAAGTTCGCGCTTGGCTTTCAAACGCGCTTCTATGTCAATAAACTCTTCAGTAACATCGCGTTGGGTAATTTCATTTTGGTCAAAATAACTCACACCACTTGAAATAGAATCCAGCATTGCCTGAAAGTGCTGAGAAGGCACTCTAATAGTCATGCTTCTATAATCTTCATTATAGCCTTTTCCGGAGCGGTCACTGGATACAAATCCTTGATAGCGGTTTACCAAACGGTTGATTTGTTGATGGGTTTTTTCCAGATCGCGTGACTCAAAACGCAAGTGCCCGGTTTTGATTATTTTTTGTTCTTGGATTTCCTGAGGCTGAGCAATTGTTTTCTCAGAAATTTCATAAGAGCGGTCAAACATTTCGGCATCTTCAACCATTAGATATTCTACGGAGCCACTTGAACTGTTTTCAGAAGTATTTGAACAAGCCAGTATCAGGCTGAACAAAAATAGGGAGAGTGTTTTCATTTGTAAAGGGATTGATTAGACCATCCCTGATTACAATTAACGTACCAATCTAATTTTTAGTTTGTTGCAAAAATTTTTCAAATGCAGTTTTTGTGGTTTTATTCAAGCTGTGAAATTCGGGCATTTCTTTTCCCACATATAGAATCAACAAGGCATATTTTTTGGCAGAATTTTCAAAAAGTATCGCTTTATTGAGGCGGTAAGTTTCTCTCAGCAAACGTTTAATTTGATTGCGGTGAACGGCAAGTTTGAAGTTTTTTTTGGATACCGAAACAGCGGTTTTAAAAGGCGATTTTTCAGTTTCAGGAAGCTCAATATAAAAAAGCCGTAAAGGATATACCCCCACCGATTTCCCTTCGGTGAAAAGAGCTTCAATGGTTTTTCGGCTTTTGAGCTTCTCGTCTTTTGAATAACTGAAATTCATGGGGTAAAGGTAGTGAATCCCCCTCTAACTCCCCCCAAGGGGGAGGACTTTACTCCTCTCCTTTGGAGGGGTCGGGGGAGGCCTCATAAACATTATCCTCATAATTGACATCGGCCATCAGCCTGGATGCATCGATGAGCATCACAGTAATACTTGACTTTGGAGTATCTATTTCAAAAGTATAGGTGGGGTTTGCCCAGGGCCAGTCGTCTAGAACAGTACGATTTATACGCGGATAAGGATTTTCCTTAATCCCGCGCATCATTCTGAGCGGTATGTAGTAGGATTCTACCCGGTCGCCGTAAACAACAAAAAACTCAACAGGCATAGGCATGAGTCCTTTTCGCTCCAGCGTAACCACTGTTTTGCCATCTTTTTCTTCCACATTTTTAATCGCATAATCAATGGTGTTGGTGGTTTGAGTCCAATCTGTTAAATACCAGCCTAACTGAAATCCGGATACTTTTTCAGCGGTGCGGATAAAGTCATTGGGTGTAGGGTGTGTAAATTTGAATTCGTTATAAAAACGCTTCAGTGTTTTATCAACGTTTTCTTTACCGATTACATACTCCAGCTGCGCCAAAAACACCGCCCCTTTGGAGTAAGCAGAAGCTCCATAGGTCCAGTTTTTTTCAAAACGGTCTGCGTGTGTGGTTTGAGGCTGCTCATCACCACTATTGGCCAAACTGATGTAACTGCTGTATGATCGTTCATGGGGAAAGTCTCTGTCTTGATTCATAATGTCATTCATTATATATTCACTGAGGTAAACAGTAAAGCCTTCATCCATCCACTCGTGTTTGGATTCATTAAAAGCAAGCACAAACTGAAACCAACTGTGCACAACCTCATGAACAGTTACGCCCACCAGGCTATTAAAACTTCGCTCACCGGTGATGAGTGTGCACATGCCATATTCCATTCCGCCATCGCCGCCTTGTATCACCGAATATTGCAGGTAAGGATAATCACCAATGTGCTTATTTAAGTACTCAAATGTGGCAACGGTTTTAGGCTGTAATTTTTTCCAGTTTTCTATAATATTCGGATTGTTTTTATATAAAAAATGAAGCGTAATCCCGTTAGGCCCTTCAATGCGGTCGTGAATGTAATCATCATCGGCAGCCCATGTAAAATCATGCACATCAGGGGCTATAAAATGCCAGGTAAGCTTACTGCCTTTGCGGTGTTTAACCTCTTTAGACGGGTCATCCTGATAGCCGTGGCCAATCTGGTTGGGGTTTTGCAAATAGCCTGTTCCGCCTAAAGTATAGCGACTATCGATGGTAATTTTTACATCAAAATTTCCCCACACTCCGTGAAATTCACGACCGATATAGGGGTCTGCATGCCAGCCTTCAAAGTCATATTCGGCTAGTTTGGGATACCATTGCGCCATGGAAAGCGCAACGCCTTCTGAGCTGTTTCTTCCGCTACGGCGAATTTGTACCGGCACCTGTGCATCAAAATCCATGTTGAAAGTTGCTTTTTGTCCGGGCAGGATGGGCGTATTCAGGTCAACCTCCAGGATGGTTCCCACCGTTTTGTGATTTACGGGGCTTCCGTTTTGGGTGAGGGTGTTGACTTTTATGTAGCCTATTTCATCGGGTTTTAGGTTGTAAATGCGATCTCCCACACGCGGGTCGGGGTCTGCAATGGTGCGCGAGCGCACATCCATCTCACTGCCGGGCTGGAAGGCATTAAAGTGCAAATGATAAAAAACCCGGCGCAAGGTGTCGGGCGAGTTGTTGGTATATACAATTTGCTGTTTGCCTTTGTATTGATAGTTCTTTACATCGACATCAATTTCCATTTTGTAGTCAACGTGTTGTTGCCAGTAGTGAGGCCTGTCAACTTGGTCTAAGTGGTTGTGGTATTGTTGTGCTGTTGTTGTTGCAATCCATAGGAAAGCAATGAATAAAAAAGTGTTTTTAAGCATAATTAATTTTTTGTGAGCTGTTCAGCCATTATAAATGCATTGTACATATTCACCATTTTCCCTGATTTTGAAATTTCGGAGAATGGCTTTTTGTTATCAGCTTCGCCCCCCAAAATCACCAATGTTGAAGAAGGGATGCCACTGTCCATAATAATTTGTTTTACCTGTGCCGCGGTGAGTTGTGGGTAATAGGAGCGCAACATGGCAGCCACACCGGCAACGGCGGGTGCCGCCATAGAGGTGCCCATTTGAAATTCATATTCGTTATTGGGGGTGGTAGACCAGATTTGTACACCGGGCGCAAAAACATCCACTTGCTGTTTTCCATAATTTGAAAACGATGCTATCATTTCTTCGCCATACACATAGTTTAAGGCGCCCACCGTGAGGAAAGAATTTGACAAACTTGGGTTTTCAATTCTTTGGTCATTTGGGAAAACAGTAAGGTTTGGGTCATCTAGGTTAAACCCGTCGTTTCCTGCAGCATTGACAATCAGCACATCATTGTCTGATGCATATTTGATGGCATCATACACCCACTCCGGATTGGTTGAATACATTTTCCCGAAGCTGGTATTGATTACTTTAGCACCGTTGTCCACCGCATAGCGGATGGCCAGCGCCACATCTTTGTCATATTCGTCTCCATCGGGAACGGCTCTGATGGCCATTATCTGAACGTTTTGGGCCACGCCGTTCATTCCAATCCCGTTGTTGCGTTGCCCGGCGATAATCCCTGAAACGTGTGTGCCGTGCTTGGCATCTTCTTTTTTAGGGTCGGGACCGCTCACTTGGTTGTTGCCAATGGGCACATCGGTGATGTCATAAGGGTCGTCGCCCAAGATTGCCCTGAAATCTTCATTGACATTGAAATGGTAGTTGAGACGGGAAGAAAAATATTTTATACCGTCGCCCAGCTCTTTGATAACCTGAGGGATGTTATCGCTGAACGAAAACATTTGTTCCAAAAAGAAAACCTCTCTTTGAAAGGCAATTTCATTTTCTAGACTGCCTAAATCTTCAATAGTATAATTTTCCTTTTCAAGCTTTTCGGAAACTTTTTCGTGTGCGGGCTTGATAATATCATATATGGATTCATACTGCACTTTGATGCTTAAAGCCTCCTGCTTTTCCTTTAAATACTCCTCCCTTGCTTTTAAATAAAGAGCATATTCTTCTCTGTCTTCAGGCTTGATATCGTCCGGCGATGCGTTTTCATATTTCGGCGCAAGCCTAAGCATAATGCGCACATATTCCATTTGTTCACCCACAATGTCCCCCAAAAAATTCCATCCGTGAATGTCGTCTATATAGCCGTTGCCGTCATCGTCTATACCGTTACCGGGAATTTCGCCGGGATTGGTCCATATCACGTTTTTTAAATCTTCGTGTTCAATGTCAATACCGCTGTCAATCACGCCCACAATCACCATTTGCCCTTGGCGTTTTTTTATAATCTCGTCATAAGTGCGCTGAACGCTCATTCCCGGAACAGTGTCTTTTACAGGGTCTAAATGAAACCAGTTTTTGAGTTCATCTTCGGTTAAGTCTGCAACTTTTTGCGGAAAATTTGGTTCGGCCTGAATGGGTTGAGCCTGAATAAATGAAGCGCTTCCACAGCCATAAATCAGGAAAAATGCTGCCGCAAAGGCAAAAGATTTAAAAAATTTAAGCATATTTATGAATTGAAAATTTCGTTAAATAAAAACCGGTCTTTGAGTCTGACGCCTCTTTCGGTGTGTTCTACTGTTATTATTTCCTGATGTGCATCGTGTTCCAGAAAAAGGAAATACCCGTTGTCTGCCGCCTTGTTGAGAAAAATGGCTTTTTCTTCAAGTGTTAATAACGGTCTGGTATCATAACCCATCACAAAAGCAAGGGGAACATGCCCGGCGGTGGGAATTAAATCGGCCATAAAGCAGAGGGTTTTTCCTTGGTAGTTTATCATGGGAATCATTTGCTTTTCGGTATGGCCGTCTGCAAAAAAGATACCGAAATTGAGTTCAGACTGTGTTTGATAAGCATCTCCGGTGCGTTCAATAAAATTTAACTGTCCGCTTTCCTGCATAGGAAGAAGATTTTCTTTTAAAAAAGACGCTTTTTCACGAGCATTGGGGCTAGTAGCCCATTGCCAGTGATTTTCATTGGACCAGAACCGGGCATTTTTAAACGCTGGTTCATAGCCGGTGCGGTCTTTATTCCATTGAATACTTCCGCCACAGTGGTCAAAATGAAGGTGAGTGAGGAATACATCGGTGATGTCGTCTTTATGGAATCCAAACTTTTTTAGAGAATCATCCAAATTGTGTTCTCCCCAACGGTAGTAATAACCAAAAAATTTTTCACTTTGCTTGTTGCCCATTCCATTATCTATTAAAATAAGCTTATCGCCGTCTTCAATCAATAAACAGCGGGCAGCAATGTCAATCATATTGTTGGCATCTGCGGGATTGGTTTTGCTCCAAAGCGATTTGGGTACTACACCAAACATAGCTCCGCCGTCGAGTTTGAAATTTCCGGCTTCTACGGTATAAAGCTTCATAGATTGATATATTAATGCGATGCAAAATAAGAAAAGTGAAGCATTTTGAAACAGATTATAAAGTTTATTTGTGCGATTTTTAACAAATAATCATGCACACGAAAACGGGTTCTGTTTTCGTTAGTTATCTTTGAGGCTTTATTTCAAACGGATGAAAAACGCTATTAAACTACTTTTTATAATTTCACTTTTTGCATTTTCCTGCAAAAGTGATGATTCAGTTTCTTGCAGAAGCTGCAGTTCAGCTATTACTACTCCTTTTGAGTTATGCAGGGAAGCCAACGGCAATGCCTCAGTTAACGGTCAGGACACCGGCGTGAAATACAACATCTATCTGGAGGGTCTTGTAGATGAAGGGGTGAGTTGTAATTAATCGTTTAGTTTCAACACCGCCATAAATGCTTGTTGCGGTATTTCTACGTTGCCCACTTGGCGCATCTTCTTCTTACCTTTTTTCTGTTTTTCGAGCAGTTTTCGCTTACGCGAAATATCACCTCCATAACATTTTGCTGTTACGTCTTTTCTAAGTGCTTTGATGGTTTCTCTGGCAATAATCTTTGAACCAATTGCCGCCTGAATAGGAATATCAAACTGCTGCCTTGGGATAAGCTCTTTTAGTTTTTCACACATTTTTTTGCCGATGTTATGGGCATTGTCCACGTGAATTAAAGAAGACAAAGCATCAACCGGTTGTGAATTTAAAAGGATGTCAACGCGCACCAGTTTTGATTTTCTCATTCCGATGGGCGAATAATCAAAAGATGCATAGCCTTTAGAAACGGTTTTCAAGCGGTCATAAAAGTCAAATACAATTTCGGCAAGCGGCATATCAAAGTTAAGCTCCACACGCTCGGGGGTTAAATAGGTTTGATTGGTAATCATCCCTCTTTTTTCGATACAGAGCGACATTACGTTGCCCACAAAATCAGACTTGGTGATAATGGTTGCTTTGATATAAGGCTCTTCCACACGATCAAGACTGGAAGGGTCCGGCAGATCTGAGGGGTTGTTTACGATAATAATATCATTGGGTTTTTTGGTAGAAAAAGCATGATATGACACGTTGGGAACAGTAGTGATAACTGTCATGTCAAACTCACGCTCCAGGCGTTCCTGAATAATTTCCAGGTGCAACATCCCTAAAAACCCACAACGAAAACCAAAACCTAAGGCTGCTGAACTTTCGGGAACAAACACCAACGATGCATCGTTAAGTTGTAGTTTTTCCATAGAGGAGCGCAGCTCTTCATAATCTTCGGTATCAACGGGATAGATGCCCGCAAAAACCATTGGCTTTACATCTTCAAAACCTGCTACAGCATTTGTAGATGGATTTATGGCATCAGTTATGGTGTCGCCCACTTTCACTTCACGGGCGTCTTTAATTCCGGTGATGAGGTAGCCCACATCGCCGGCTTTGATTTCTTGTTTTGGGACTTGTTTTAATTTGAGTGTGCCTACTTCGTCTGCATCATAAGTTTTGCCGGTGGCAACAAATTTGATTTTTTGTCCCTTTTTGATGCTGCCGTTTACTACACGAAAAATGGTTTCTACTCCTCTGAAAGGATTGTAAACCGAGTCAAAAATCAAGGCTTGTAGCGGTTCGTTTTCATCGCCTTTTGGCGGGGGAATGCGTTCAATAATTGCAGCTAATATGTCATCGACACCGAGGCCGGTTTTTCCACTTGCCGGAATAACATCTTCCGGGGCACAGCCCAATAGGTCTACGATATCATCGGTTACTTCTTCGGGGTTTGCACTGGGCAAATCTATTTTATTTAGAATGGGAATGATTTCTAAATCATTTTCAAGTGCCAAATAGAGGTTTGATATGGTTTGCGCCTGAATGCTTTGAGCGGCATCAACAATAAGTAGCGCACCTTCACAAGCAGCAATTGAGCGCGAAACTTCATATGAAAAATCAACGTGACCGGGAGTATCAATTAAATTCAAGATGTATTTTTCACCTTTATAGGTGTATTCCATCTGAATGGCGTGACTCTTTATGGTAATACCACGCTCACGTTCCAAATCCATGCTGTCAAGCAATTGGTCTTGTTTTTCTCTGGAAGTTACTGAGCCTGTTGCGTCTAAAAGTCTGTCTGCCAGAGTGCTTTTTCCGTGGTCAATATGTGCAATGATGCAAAAATTTCTAATATTTTTCATGGGCTCCGCCTCTCAATCTTTTGAATTTGCAAATATAATTTATTTCCTGTCATCCCTTACAAAAAACATTTTTAAAGACCGAGAGAACACTTTAACAAAAAAAACGGTAATTTATCGTGTTTTATTAATATTTTTTTAACAATTTTGTAATACATTTTTTAGCTTGGTGTTTTGCTGCCCCTTCAAAACCAAATCAAGCAATACATATTTATTTTGAAAGATTTAGAATATTGAAAACCTTATTTCTTTTTTTACTTTCTGCGGGCGGCCTGATGGCTCAACAGTATCAGGTGGATGGTGTTATACTAAATCAGGAATCAAGGGCGGTATCGTTTGTTAATGTTGTTTTGTTAAAACAAGTAGACTCTCTTTTTGTTACCGGAACATCAACAGACGATAAAGGCTATTTTGAATTTCCAAATGTGAACAAAGGGGGATATATTTTAAAAGCCAGTTTTATAGGTTACGACGATTTTTTTAAGGATTTAAATGTTGATTCTCATTTAAATTTGGGCACGATAATCATTGAAGAAGCCTCAGAATTTCTGGACGAGGTTACAATAAACTTTCAAAAACCCACCATTCAAAGAGAAATCGATCGATTAATTTTTAATGTCGAAAACACCTCACTTTCATCCGGCAGCACTTGGGAAATTTTAAGTAAAACACCCGGTGTTATAGTTCAGCAAAACAGCATTACAATCAGGAATCAATCAGCCACTGTTTACATTAACGACCGGAAAGTTAGCCTTTCCGCAGAAGAGTTAAGAAATCTTTTGGAAACGTTCTCAGGAACCAATATTAAAAGCATAGAGGTAATTACAAACCCATCTGCAAAATATGATGCTGACAGCGGGATGGTTCTCAACATTGTTACAAATAAAAACATAACCCCGGGTTATAAAGGAAATGTTTCAGGGGGTTTTACACAGGCCATTTTTCCTAAATACAGAATCGGAACCGGGCATTATTTCAAAAATGACTGGGTAAATATAGCTGTTGACTATAGCCTAAATAAACGAAAAGAACACAAAAATGACCTGAGTGACATTACTTTTTTTGATTTACAAAATAACATTTCAGCACACTGGGAAACAGATTTTGAAAGAATAACCCGTTCAAATTTGCACAACTTGAATACGGCTGTGGATTTTACTTTGGGCGAACGAAGCAACTTAAATGTGTCTTCCTCAGTTTTTCTCGATCCAGAAACAACTTATGACAACAAAGAAGTAACAAAAATTTTAAGTCCATCAGGCAACCTTGATTCACTTTTTGCCACCAATAGTCATTTGAATATAAAAAAGCACAACATCGCTCTTGATGCGACCTTTACACAAGTTTTGAATAATAAGGGGGCCGTTTTAACAGCCAATGTGCATTACACAAATTTTGACCACAGGCGTGAGCAACACCTGACAACCGCCTATTTTTCACCTAATGAAACTTTACTGAGTTCTAGTGCTTTTGAAACCAACTCACATCAAGAAATAAATATATTCATCGGGCAGATAGACTTTTCTTCAAAGCTGTTTGGAATGAACTTTGACACCGGTTTCAAGGGGTCTAAAATTGAGTCTGAAAGCAGCATGAATTTTTTCAATCTTGTGAATGATTCACCGGTACTCAATCCGGAGTTAACAGACAACTTTGGGTATGATGAAACTATCCTGTCGGGATATATAAGTCTGGCTAAAAGTTGGAAAAAATGGCGCATGAGAGCCGGATTAAGAAGTGAATATACCGAAGCAGAAGGTATTTCTTTTTCCATGAATGAAAAGTCACTGGACGATTATTTTAATTGGTTCCCTTCGTTAATTCTAAATTACACACCCAATGAGTTTCATAGTGTTGGAGTTGCATACAACCGCAGTATTGCCAGACCAAGGTACGACCTGTTAAATCCATTCAGATATTTTATTAACGAGAATAATTTTACTTCCGGAAATCCGGATTTAGTGCCGGCAATTACTGAAAGGTATAGTATTAACTATTTGATTGAAAGTAAATACAACCTTGAATTTTATTATCGAAAATCAACAAACGACATAGAAGTATTGAGTTTTCAAAACAATGATGAACAATTTCTAAGGTCAGTTTCTTCTAATATGATTGAAAGAAAAGGATATGGGTTCAATTTTCAGTTTGCAGGCGCCATAAAAAGTTGGTGGTATTTCAGTAATTACATTGCAATGTTTCACGAAGAAAACACTTTTGTTGCACTCGAAAGCAACAATGAAGAAGTTACCTTAAAATCCAATGGAATGTTTGTTCAAATGTATAACGGCTTTACTCTGTCAAAAGACAGGACGCTTACTGCAGATTTAACATTTTCACACCTGACCGGAATTGTGTTTGGAACTTATGTGATGGATCCATTTACAACGGTTTCTATAGGTTTTAGAAAGTCACTTTGGAACAACAGAGCTTCAGTATCACTCTCTGCAAATGATATTTTTGACACCACAAACCGAAGATTAAGGGCAGATTTTCTTAACCAACGTAACAGCTATTTTGCCATTCAGGAAACACAATACATACAATTTGGCTTTATTTATAATTTCGGAAACTTCTCTTTAAAAGAAAACACCAGACAAATTAGAAACGAAGAACGCACGCGTATAAATCAATAAACCAAGCTTTTCCGTTTCATATTTCCAAAATCAGTTACCTTTGCACCAAATTTTTGATTTATGGCCAAAATTGGCAATATAGATGTTGGTGAATTTCCATTGTTGCTTGCCCCCATGGAAGATGTGAGCGACCCACCTTTTCGTGCACTTTGCAAAGAGCAGGGTGCCGATGTGGTTTTCACAGAGTTTATTTCCAGCGAAGGACTTATTCGCGATGCAGCTAAAAGCGTTATGAAGTTGGATATTTATGAAAAAGAACGTCCTGTTGGTATCCAGATTTTTGGAGCTGAACTGGACTCTATGTTGCAAGCCGTTGAAATAGTTGAGCAAACCAACCCGGATATTATTGATATTAATTTTGGTTGCCCGGTAAAAAAAGTGGTGTGTAAAGGTGCCGGTGCGGGAATATTAAAAAACATCGATTTAATGGTGTCTCTAACCGAAGCCATTGTTAGAAAAACAAACATTCCGGTTACCGTAAAAACACGCCTTGGCTGGGATGAAAACTCCATTCGCATTGTTGAAGTGGCTGAAAAACTCCAGGATGTGGGCATCAAGGCCATTTCCATTCATGGTAGAACCCGGGTGCAAATGTATAAAGGCGATGCCAATTGGGCTCCTATTGCCGAGGTTAAAAATAACCCAAGAATGCACATTCCTGTTTTTGGAAACGGCGATGTGGACACACCCGAAAAAGCAATGGAAATGCGCGATAAATATGGCTTGGACGGAGCAATGATTGGCAGGGCCAGTATTGGCTACCCTTGGTTTTTTAAAGAAGTAAAACATTTTTTCAACACAGGCGAGCATCTGCCTCCACCAACACTTGAAGAGCGAGTGGATGCCGCTCGCAGACACTTGCAAATGTCCATTGATTGGAAAGGCGAAAAACTGGGTGTTTTTGAAACTCGCAGGCATTACACCAACTATTTTAAAGGAATACCCAATTTTAAAGAATACCGCATGAAAATGGTAACCAGCGACGATGCTGCAAGTGTTTTTGAAGCTTTTGACGAAATTCAGGAAAAGTTTAGAGATTATGAGTTTGTTTAGTTCTGTAACAAATTTTCACTCACTCTGCTCGACGCAATTTTAGAAGCAATAACGCCTAAAAGTACAATGGTGATAAAAACCAAGCCGATATTAAAAAACTCTATTTTAACAGGATAGGGGAGAGTGGCTGTTATCATTACCAAATCAAACTGAAGCTGAAGTAATACAATAATGACCCCAATGGCAATGCCAATTATTCCGCCAATGACTGTCATTAGCACTCCTTGCAAATAAAATATTCTTCTGATTTCGTTTACGGTCGCACCCAGATTTAACAGGGTTTTTAAATTGTGTTTTTTGTCGAGTATAACCATTATGATATTGGCAATCACATTAAAAAGGGCAATAATTAAAACCAAGGTAAAGATGAGGTAAACCGCCAGGTTTTCGGTGTTGAGCATTTTGTAGAGCGCATCGTTTTGCTGCATGCGATTTTTAAATGTCAATGGCTGATTTAAAATTTCGCTCACTTTTTGGATAACTACCTCTTCTCTAACATTAGCTCCCATTTTAATTTCAATGGAGCTAAAATCTCTTTCGTCAAGATTTAAAAGGCTACGCGCTAACTCTATGGGCGTAAAAACATATTTAGAATTAAGTTCTTCGTTGACGTGATATATTCCCGAAACCAATACTCGCTCTCTATTGAAGGCTTGTGTAGGGTCTGTTATTTGACCAACCCCCGGTCTGGGAACATAAATTTCCAATAAATCTGAATAATCATAAACACCCAGGCTCAAGGTGCTAGAAATACCAATCCCAACAACAGCATTATTTGGGCTTTCAAACCAACCGCCCACAATAATAGTGCTATCAATTTGATTTACTCGTTGATAATATTCATCAACGCCTTTTATAAATGCAATGCTGTTTTTTCCTTTGAATGTTAAAAAAACACGTTCTTCAATAATTTTTGAAAAGGATTCAATTTCAGTTAATTCCTGAAGTTGGTTTTCTTGTTCTGGAGAAAGCGTAAATGTTTTGCCGGTTTCAGGAGATACTTTCAAATCGGAATCAAAAACCGATGTAAACTGCAAGCTAAAATCTTTCAATCCTGCAAACCCTGAAAGCACTATAAATAAAGACATTGCCCCCACAACCACGCCCACTGCCGCAATGCCGGTAATGATATTGATAGCGTTATTGCTGCTTTTTGAAACCAGATATCGCTTGGCAATGTAGAGGGAAAATTTCACAGTTAGGCTTTTTTTCTTTTTTCGGTCAGGTCAGGGTTTGCAATGGGGTTTTCTTTTCCTTTAACGGCACGCTCAATTTTTTCGATGTAATCGAGAGAATCATCATTATAAAAAAACAATTCAGGCATTTTGCGCAGTTGGTTTTTAGTTAACTGAGCCGCCTGATGTTTTATTTTACCTTTTACCAAATTGATTTCATCCACCAGTTTTTGAGCATGTTCAGATGGAAAAATACTCAAATACACTTTTGCGATAGAAAGATCTACCGTTACAGATACTTTTGAAACCGAAATTAGTATGTTTGAATGCCCGGCATCCTTCAGTGTTTTTTGAAGGATAGATGCTAAGTCGTTTTGCAGCACGCCGGCTATTTTTTTTTGTCTGTTACTTTCCATGGTACAAAAGTACTATATTTAAATAATCTCTTACTTTTACGAAGTGAAAATTACCGAATTATGAATAAAATCGAGCATATTGGAATAGCCGTAAAAAACCTGGATGAAGCCAACAAGACCTATGCTGCCTTGCTGGGAAAAGAACATTACAAAATGGAAGAGGTAGCAAGTGAGTTTGTTAAAACATCATTTTTTCAAGTGGGCGAAAGCAAGATAGAACTGCTGGAAGCAACATCACCCGAAAGCCCCATTGCAAAATTTATTGAAAAAAAAGGCGAGGGTATCCACCACATTGCTTTTCATGTTGACGATATACTTGAGGAAGTAGAACGCCTTAAAAAAGAAGGATTTACTGTGCTGAACGAAACCCCCAAAAGGGGAGCAGACAATAAGTTGGTGGTTTTTTTGCACCCAAAATCAGCAAACGGTGTTTTGGTGGAGTTATGCCAGGAGATTACAAATGTTTAAAAAAGTTTGCGCCATAAGCAAACTAGTTATAAATTTGCTGCCGTTGATTGAGATGTTTTTAAACATTATATCAATAAAGGTCCCATAGCTCAGCTGGTTAGAGCACCTGACTCATAATCAGGGGGTCCATGGTTCGAGCCCATGTGGGACCACGCCCATGGTCAAGTCCAAATTTTTTTGGATTTGACCATTTTTTTTACGCTTCAATCTACTATCAATCAGGGAAATAATTTGTATTGCCTCATTAACACGATTGGTTCGAAAGTTATTTTCTTCAAATGTCAAATTTTCAGGGAACATCGAACCAACAATTCTTCTTTTCTGAGCCGATGCACTATTTAAGTATAATTTATCAAGATCAGCTAAGTTAACAAAAGCTTTCTCCCACAAATGCAATTGGCTATCTTCTGTAGTCATTGTATCATTTAACTTCGCTTCTGAACGATCAATAATTTCTGTACATTCGGATTTAATAATACGATAGTCGTCACTGTCAATATCACCTAACAAAAGTAAATCTCTTGCTTTTTTTAAACGATCATTTGCCCTTTCCAATTGGGCTTTAAGTTTTTCTTTATCTCGGCCTTCAAGGTAAGTTTTTGACTTAAACATAGATATGATAACTTCTTTGTATAGTTTCAATTCTGGTAGATTCCAAGAATATTTTCTTATTTCTTCAATCATCGTTTTGTTCACCTCATTTGCTTTATATCTTACACCACAAGAAGAACTACAGTGATAATAATGATAGTAATTAGTTCGTCCTTTTGAAGCACTTCCGGTTAACATTCTTCCACACTTAGGACATATAATGTGGCCACGTAAGACAATATTATCATCAACAACAACCTTTCTTTTCGATACTCTCTTTCTTCCATCTAAAACATCCTGTACTTTATAAAACAGTGCTTTACTGATTAAAGGCTCATGTTGGCCATCTACAAGCATACTATCTTCATCCTTGTGTTTTGGTATGAATATTTTACCACAGTACACAGGGTTTCTAATAATCACTCTAAAGTGGTTTCTGCCACAAGAAAGTCCTTTTCTTTTTGCCAGTTTCCATACTTGATCGGTATTCAATTCTCCTCTGCTTAATTCTTCAAATGCCCATTTAATAATACCACTTACAACTTCTTTGGGTGCTATGTATTTTTTACCCGTTTCACTAGTTTTATTTACATATCCTATGGGAGCTGTTGCCATCCAACGACCTTCTTTTTTCGCTCGCCTCATTCCATTAAACACATTTAAAGCACGACGATCATTTTCTACTTCAGGTGCTGCTAAGTAAAAAGCTAACATCATTTTGTTTTCCGGAACTGTAAGGTCTAAAGGTTGCTCTACGGCTTGTGGTTCTACTCCAAGATGACGAAGTGAACTTATCATCTGGTAAGCATCACCGGCATTTCTACTAAATCTATCCCACTTTGTAAAAAGTATAAGATTAACCTGTCCTCTCTTTTTACGTAAATTGGTTAATAATTCAGTCCATTCTGGTCTCTTAAAAGTTTTAGCAGAATGATCTTCATAAATCACCATTCGTATTGTTATACCATTCACTTCGCAATATTTGCGCAGGCGTTCTTCCTGATCACGTTGTGAATACCCTTTATCTGCCTGCTCGTCTGTACTTACACGGATATACAAATCTGCTACTTTCACCATGACTACATATTTTTATATTACTTGTGTAAATTTATAAAATTATCACGTTTGTGTAAGTACTGATCCACAACAATTTCGGCTATTACATACAAAAATTCAAGGATAATTTCAACGTCTTCATTATCTAGGTCTAATCCATCCTTTTTCAATAATTCTTTTGCCCTTTCAATGGGTATCTTTTTTATCTCTATTTGTTTATCCCCAGACTTCATAATCCTCCCTATTTAAATATTGTCGAAATGTATAACCAGACATTTCCGATTGTAACTAAATGTCTTTAAGTGGAACCATTTGACTTTTAGAGGATATAAAATCAATGCACAATACTTCCTGATTAGGATAGTTTTTTCCTTTCACAAATTTTTAATCAACCTCATTTCCTCCCATCTCTATTACTGCTGAATAAGCCGAGTCTGTGTCTTGTTTCAGGAGCAAAGGTATATACGTGTTCTTAACGGAATGACAAGGTCAAGCCACAAGGGTTTTAAAAAAAATCTCCACGCTGGGGTAGTATTTTTTAAAAAACCTTGTCATTCCTAAACACTATCCTTTAATGCTCCTGAAACAAGACACAGACTCGGGCTCTTTAAACGAACGAAAAAAAAATGTCAAAAATGAGAAACAATCAAATCAAAAATTCGGAATGGATGAAACAAAACAACACCTCGTCTCATTGCCGAATCAAAAATCAAAAAACAACAAATTGTAGAACCTTAAAAAAATCAAAAAAATGAACATCATCGGAAGACTGACAAGGGATGCGGAAGTATGCACCTTGAAAAACGAAAAACAGGTAGTCAATTTCTCAATTGCAGTAAATGAAAACTATCGCAACAAACAAGGTGAGCGAGTAGAACTCACGGAATATTTTGACTGCTCTTATTGGATTAGTCCCAATGTAGCGAAGATACTGACCAAGGGTACTTTGGTCGAATTGTCGGGCAGAGTAAGCGCAAGGGTATGGATAGGCAAAGACGGACAGCCGAAAGCAGGTCTGAATTTCCATACTTCAAATATCAAACTACACGGAAGTAGCAGGAGAACTGAAACTGTACAAGCTCCTGCACAAGCTAAAAGCAATAAGGAAGCAGAACAGGCAAAGGAGGATGACCTCCCATTTTAACAACGAGTATTCAATCATTTTTCAAACATTAAATTTTAAGTATTATGGCACACAACATCAATTACAACGAGGAAACAGGACGTTATTCATTTTTTAGCGTTAAGGAAAAAGCATGGCACGGTTTGGGACAAATCGTGGAGCAATACCCGACAAGCGAGGAAGCTATCAAGCACGCAGGATTAGACTACGAAGTCGTAAAATGTCCACTATTTACCAAAGGTTCAGGCATCATCGAAACAACCAACGGCATAGAGATAGGCAGTAGCGAATTGGAAGTACCTAACTATTTCGCCAACATACGCACCGATAACAATACAGTATTGGGCGTAGTAGGTAAGGATTACCACATCGTACAAAATCGTGAAGCCTTTAGTTTCTTTGATGCTATCGTAGGCGGTGGCGAGGGTATTCTATACGAGACAGCAGGGGCTTTGGGCAATGGGGAACGTATATTTATTACTGCAAAACTACCCGACTATATCCGTGTGGGGAGTGGTGATGACGTTACGGAAAAGTACATTTTCCTGACCACTTCACACGATGGTAGCGGAAGTATCACAGCCGCATTTACGCCTATCCGTATCGTTTGCCAAAACACGCTGAACGCTTCGTTACGCAGTATGACCAATGTGGTCCGTATCAAACACACTTCGGGAGCCAAACAGCGTATCGAAAACGCCCACAAGATTATGGGACTTGCCAATACATTAAGTAACCAATTAGAGGGGATTTTCAATGAGTGGACGAAAGTAAAAGTATCAGACCGAGAGGTCAGAAAGCTAATACAGTTGGCACTTTGTCCGAATAAAGAAACGCTTGACCTAATCAAAAAAGGTGCGGAAGATGAAGTTTCCACCGTGTTCAAAAATACGGTTGAAGATGCTTTTGCCTATGCAATGATATGCGATACACAGCAGATGGACACGACAAAAGGTACGTTGTTCGGAGTGTACAATGCCGTCACAGGCTACTATCAGAATGTAAGGAATTACAAAAGTGATGAAGCCAAGTTGCAGAGCATTGTATTGGGTGGAACTGCACAAATGAAATCGCAAAAGGCCTTTGAATTGTGTAGTGCTTTTGCTTTGGACGGTGCGGAAATCCTAACCCTTAATTAAATGACCACAGGCTACCACCTATTAAGGCGGTAGCCTGTTATAAATGGCGGACATGAAAGCAAAAACGGAAGAAGAAGCGAAAAAAATGGCTAAAGAAAAGAGCCTTGAAACAGCTCACAAGGATGAAGCTATCTACATCATTTATTGCTATCGAACGGAGTATTTCTATATAGATACCGATAGCTTGATAAGAAACTGGGAACGGTTGATTTGCTACTATGAAAGCGGAGTTTATACCGCTGAAAAATCACATTCATAATAATAAAAACATTTGGACTATGGCAAATTGCTGCAATAATACGGTTGTTTTCGAGGGAAGCGAGGAAGCAATCAAGCAGATACAACAGCTTTTCCGAGTAATGAAGGAAAAGGAGGAAAAGACTGAAGAAGGACAACTACCTGACTTTTCAAACGACATCAACGGAGGGTATTTTTTCAATATCTACTGGAGTGAGGGAGATGAGGGCGTATTTCAGTATGAAACAAAATGGTCGCCCAATACAGAAGTGTTGAGAAACATAGCAGAACAATATAAAGTGAATTTTATACAGGACTATGAGGAAATGGGAAACCTTGTGTATGGCAGGGCAAGTTATCAAAATGGGATTTTGGACGATGTGTGTTTAAGTGATGAAGAATTGGAAACCTATCTTTTTGATGAAGAAACGGATACCTATCATTTTGAGGGGGAAACATACGATAGTGAGTATGAGATACTGGAAACACTTTTAGAACGTAAACTATCTTTCTTATGACAGTAACAGATTTAAACGGTTGTGCCATTGAGGTAATAAACCTTCAAGAAGCCATTAAAATGGCAAGACAATACAAAGAATACCGCCACGAAGACAAAAGTTTTTCCGAGTTTGACAAAAGGCAAAAAGCTTATTGGACGGATATGTACAGAAAACTGACAGTAATCAAAAAACAATTAACAACACCTAAAATTTTACAACAATGAACACAAATTTTTTCAATCAGATAGCACAGTTGGACTTTACAGGAGTTTTACAACTGAACATTTCAAAGGGAGCAGAAAACAACCTCATCGTATCGGTTATGCTCAATAACGAACAATGCGGAGATAACGCCAAGAATTTTATTTCCCCATTGACTTTTAACGCCACGCCCCAAGAGTTTGACCAGGGATTTTTTGAGCAGATAACCACACCTATACAAAAGGTATCGGGCTTAATGGTGGATATGGAAAAATTCCTAAAGCAATTGGAAGAAGTCAAAAAGCAGTCCGCAATGGAGAAAGAGAAAGCCGAGAAAGCCAAAAAAGAAAAAGAAGCCAAAGACAAGAAGTTCAAACAGGCTATGGACAGGGTGGACGAGTTGGAAAAAGAGGGCAAATTCCGTGAGGCGTGGATGAAAGTCCCCAATAGAGAGGAGTTCCCCGAAAAATCGGACGAGTTAAGCAAACGCAGGTCATCCTTATCCGCAAAGTTTGAACCCAGCCTTTTCGGAGCGGTTGAAGAAGCAAAACCCGAACCGCAACAAGTGGAAGAAGTTACTGCTGACTGTCCGATTGAAATAACGGACGATGAAGAAACGGAATATTAACATTTAAAAACGAATATTATGTTATTAGCAACGCCATTAGAACGAGTTTTTATACTCAAAGATAAAGGACAGGACATCAGGTTGACCGACCCCGAACCACGTTGGAGCGTGGAAGCCGTAATGAATTTCTACGCCAATATGTACCCGATACTCACAACAGCAAAAGTATCTGCACCGCAAATCAAAGACGATGCAGTTGAGTACAAATTTGAAAGCGTAATGGGTACGAAAGGTTAAACCAAAACATTAAAACGATGAATTATGCAACGCAACATCATTTCGGGAACAATCAGCATACCCGACCAGAAACGACAACAGCGGTTACACAGACAGTTGGGCGAGTTTGCAAACTGGATGCAAAGACCAAAGGATGCAAACCAAGTGCAGAAAGACAAACAGAAATCCGTACCGATAGCAATGCTACCAATGGTATTCTAAGGTGCAGGTTTCTACCTAAACTGAAAACGACACATTCCGTACAGGCTTGTCAGAAAATGGAAAGGGATTTTTACAAGTCTCTTTCCAAACTTGGCGGGCATTACTGCATTGAACCAATGCAGACCAAAGATTTTGAGTTTCCCTACAATATAGCACTGGCTATGTGGGATATGGAAACCAAAATAAAACGTACCAACATCAATTGGGATAGTTTCAAATTGGTACAGGACTGTAAGAAAACCTACTTTACAAGCGAGGAACGATACGATACAGGTACAACCTTGTATTATATTCCCATTGTACCTCTCTTTCAGATGTTGAACGATAAAGGACGAAAGAAGACGGCACATTTACTTATCTCCGTATGCAGTTATCTGTACCATATTGCCGATATTCCATATTTCAGACAAGAAAACAGTTATCTGTACTGGATGTATGAAATGCACAAAGATTGGGTGGAACAGGATGATGAAATGGACGAAACCGAAAATTACAAGCGTGAGTTGAGAAATGCTGAATATTTTGGCGACAAGATAGAACAGAAGCTATTTAACCGTATCAATTTAAAAGTATTTGAACAGCGTCTGAATAGTTTCAAAAGCCGTGATGCATTTGACAGGGAATGTTGGCAAATCGCTTGCAATGCTTTTGTCCTTTATTCAGAATACCCAAACGAAAGTATTTTCAGAAACGCACCATTGCCCGAACAAGACCCCTGCAATGATGACTATGATAATGAAGTCATTGGAATGGAAAAATACATTTCCTTTTGTGCCGATACCAAAGGTTGGTTGTATGAAAGTCTTTCGGACAGTATCAACAACGAGTTTAACGAGTATGGAGCAATGGAAGAACCGACTATATCCAAACGCTTTGACGGAAGTGATATAACACATGACAATCTTGATTTTGAAAATCGTTTGTTTGCCCTATTGGACGATTTGTGTACACTATTGTATAACTATAAAACAGCAGAAAAATGAACAACGTAACCGACATAACCGAAAGTTTCGGAACTTTATACCACCCAAAATCGGCTTTGGTATTCTATGAAACCAAAGGAACGGAAACCGATGTGTATGTGGAGCATTTTGATATGGATAGCTCTGGTAACCCAATCAACGCCCACCCATTGACCGTGAACGAAGCCAAGGTGTTGGCAAAGGCTTTGCAGACCGATGAAGAAAAGAACAAAGCCTTTTTAAAACCAAAGGGAATTTTGCCTACCAACATTCTGCATATCAATCCGAGTGAAAAAGGTGTGGTAATATGGTACACAAAGGCACAGCAAAGGCAGTTGTATTTTGTGAGTAGTTTAGACATACCCAACGGAACGGCACAAGTACCGCCAATGCTCTGGAAAGCGAGTAAAAACAGTCTGACCGTTTATGCCCTTGTCACCAACCGCAGACCTACTGAGAAAACGTCTTTGCATTATGCACCTTTTTTCAATATTTACGAAGAGGGCAATGTATGTATGGGAACGGTTAGTATCGACATTAAAAATTCTATATCGGTTGAGGAATTTATACAGGCTTGGGAGGATTATTTTTTCAACAGCTATTTCAGTCATTCATTGTGCGAAAACCTGACGAGAGCAAACATTGTAAACCTATGGAAAGAGCTTATCGGTACAGATAAACCCTTTCCTAAAGAAGTATTGAAGAAGAACAATAAAACCCTTAAAAATCTATTGTGATGAATACAGTAAAAACAGCAGTCCATTTTACGGACAGTTATTTAATAAGCCCGACCAACCCGATAACGGTAAACCTTATCGGAGCAGGAGGTACAGGCTCAAAGGTACTCACCGCCCTAATGGAAATGAACGAGAGTTTGATAGCATTGGGACACGCAGGGTTGCAGGTGCGTTTATGGGATGATGATGTTATCACGAGTGCCAATTTGGGCAGACAGCGATTTTTTGAATGTGAAACAGGATTGTATAAATCCGTTGCACTCATTAACCGTATCAATCGTTGTGTCGGTACGAATTGGAAAGCCGAAACCCGAAAATTTGAAAAGGATAAATTTGGCAGACTGCCCGAAAAAGCAAGGGCAACCATTAACATTACTTGCACAGATAATGTACAGGCGAGGTTTGGCGTTGCGGAAATTCTGAAAGAAGTCAGCTATCGTAAACACTACCAAGATGAGCCAAAATATTGGTTGGACTTTGGAAACAGTCAAAATACAGGGCAAGCGATACTATCTACTATCGGAAAGATAAAACAACCCATTTCAGAAAAGTACGAAACGGTTGGAAATCTGCCATTCGTGACCGATGAATTTGGCGAATTGCTGAAGCAATCCGAACAAGAAAACAACACGCCAAGTTGTTCGCTTGCCGAAGCATTGGAAAAACAAGATTTGTTTATCAATTCATCACTGACCCAAATGGGTTGCTCTTTGTTGTGGAACTTGTTTCGCAGGGGAATGACCGAATACAAGGGTTTTTTTCACAATCTGAAAGATTTCCGAACCTACCCGATAAAAGTCGCTTAAATACTAAAATCGGGTGGCAAAAATGCAATTCCTTCCTACGGTCGGAAACGCATTTTTGCATCAAAGCGGTGCAACCACATTGATAAACGCATCCAACACCTTTTCCTTTCCGCACTTTATCAAAGAGGTTGCAAGTTGTTTTTATGGAATATTGGTATATTCCCTACTAAATTTTGCACAGACTTCTTTTTCTTTCTGCTGAATAAGGCGACGAAAGAAAAAGAAGCAAAAAGAAAGTCGCCCTTTTGCCTTTGGATTTATTTTGACTCCAAAATGTTTATTTGTCCTCATTTGGGAAGTTTTTGGAATCAATATTTTTCCAAAACGTGTATAAATTCCGTAGTGATATTATTTTGAATACTTGTGTTTTGTGATTTAAATCGCTTATAAACAGAAGAAAATATGGAATACCTGCCGTATTTTTGCATTATTTTACGGATCTCCCCTGAAGAAATCCAACCTTCATTGTTATAGCTTAGAAAAACATAACGAAAACGAGCTTTACTAATCAATTCTTCTAAAGCTATGACAGCTTCCGATTTTTTGCAATAAGAGGAAGTAACATATTTACGTACTCCTGTTTTTCCTTTAGGTGTAAAAGAAGTATCGTATAGTGCAATAGTATTTAACAAATGATAATTGGATGCATATTCTCTACGGTTGTAGGGAGGATCAAGATAAAGAATGTCTCCCTCTATTTTTTCAATAAGGACGTTGCTGTCTTCCTGAAAAACCTCACATATTGTATTATCAGTATGATTCAAAGCAACAGGGTAAAGCAGGACTTCCTTTCGGGCACTTTGTTTGAGTTTTTTCAGATAAGAAGCATAAACGGAAGCTGTATTAGCTACTTTGTCGGCTCCTCTAATAAGGATCGATAAAAGAAATAAATACATCTCTTCATCAATTATGCCCCGTTTTTTCCATAGTTTTATTTTTAGGCGAATGGCATCAATTTTCTTACCATTTGATTCTGAAAAATACAGTCTTCCGGCTTTTCCGTTTTCTGAATATTGATTAAAGATAAATCCGGGAATACCCTGTAAATTGTTTAATTCTTCGATTAAACAGTTATAGTCGGATAGTTGTTTACTAAAATGAGCCCTGTTAATGACATAACTATAATACTCCCTGTCATTACTGGTTATTTTTTTAACCTTACCCTGAAACAATTTTCCGACAGTTCCCGTCCCTGCAAACAAGTCGCAAAACGAATAAGAGGACAAATCTTCTCCTGCGACTTGTGTTACGGCACCGTAAATAAAAGAGGAAAGACGGAGCTTTGAACCGATATAATTCATAGGTATTTACAATTTCCTGTAAATATCCCGAAACTAACCCCCGGCTATGAAAAGGTGGTTTTATTTGGTATTTAGAGGCATTGTTTAGCTTTGTTCTATTATCATAAAATTTTTGAAAAAATACGGGTTTTCCCGCATTGACTTTTTCATTTTTATGTTCAAACTTTGTAACTGTCTTTCTTATCAAGACTACTTACACTTTTGTTTTATATGTAATAATTCTGCTATTACAGGGGCTTGGGGGATTATGGATTTAGAGTTTTGTTTCTATTTATAACAAGAGATTTAAGCAATAAACAGAAATTAAAAATTTATATACTATGGAAAATTCAATCACCAACACCCTGTTCAGGTTTGTCTCTTTACGTGCTCCTGAAAAGATTAAAAAAACTATTGCAAGTTTACAGTTTGTTTCAGAATTACCTCAATTACAAACCGGCATTTTCTTCGATGCAGTCGAGAATCGTCCTCCCGGCACTACAAAATCAGAGGCTTTATTAGCAGCAGCAGAGGAGTTTGAGTCATTAGCATTTTCTTCTGAAGATCAGGTAAAAGAATTAAATCCTGAACTATTTGATTTTGCGGATTGGCTTATATATAATCGAACTAATTATACAAATGAAGAGTTGTTAGAGAGAGCAGAAGGTATAGAACCTCTTGATGACAGAGATAGAGGGGTACTTCAACAGGTCTGGGATAATTTATTTTATCAGACAACCTCCCAAAAATCTTTTTATCTGAAGGAAATCCTAATGCAGATGCTCACAGCAGATAATCTGGTTCGGAAAATAGGAAGGACAGAGGAAGATATAGAAAATAATAAATTGCTTGCTCAGGCAAGAGTATCCCTACCTGATGTATTATTTGATGAGTCTGCTGATATTTCTGAACCAGAGGAAGTGCCTACAGGAAACACTCCTGCCCTTCCTAATAAAGCTACGAGAAAAGAAATGGCGGTTTCAAAAGCAGAAACAGCCAATAAAAACTGTCAAAATCTAAAAAAAGAACTTGAACAGTTGCAGAAAAATTACCAAAAAAGTTACAGGGAAGCTTATGATGAAGCCTATAAGCAATATCAGGAAGAAATTGAGCCCCTGCTTAGACGATATAGAGAGGATGTGGAACAAGCAAGAAAAAGCTTTTGCAGCACGAGTTACAACCCTGAAATCCCGTATAATTCTGATGACCCGTGTCAACAACCGGACGAAGTGCCATATCCTGATCTACCTCCTTTTGAATTTACATTCGATAAGGAAATAGACCCTGAAAAATTAGAAGAAGATTTGTCGTACGAAAGTTATATCACGTTGCTTGATGTCTTGGGATACGAATTTCCCCGCGAGGGAGAAGACAGGACGATGCAAAAAGTATCAGGTTTAACTCCTCAAAACATCATTGCTAATTATGACACCTATGACTCTATTAATGAACAGGTAAATCATACCCTAACACTCAACAATGAAGTTATTATTGACAATACAGATGTATCTCAACCGGAAGTAAGCATAGGAGGAATCCGTATTCCGGTAGTACAACTTCCAGTAGCTTTAAGGGATAATATGTATGGTCTATATACTGTTCGAACAGGACTTACTTCTGTTTATACATTAAAAATGAATGTACCTGAACAATGGGAAGTAATAAGTATTGATATTACAAAACAATTCACTACGGGTCCGGCAGAAAACCAAACCGTATATGCTCCAAATTCTCGTAGAGAGGAAGGAATTTTAGTACTTCAGAATTTTTTCTCTTATACCTTTCCAAACTACACCTTGGCTGATGGACCAAAATATGATTTTGAAATAAAATTTACCAATGGATGTACAAAAACAATTTCCCAAATTGATTCAATGAATCTTCTGAATCAGGATGTAACAGGATTACTTCAAGGTAATGCTTGTAACCCTGTTAAAGGTCTTGAACAACGTGCTTTTGTACCTTCGGGATTTGGGTTCAAACAAATCGGTGTGGCAGAATATCTTAAAGTAGAACAAACGGTTCATTGTTATTTAGAGGGTGAAGTTTCTCACATTGAAAATATAATGGCTCGGGAATATAGAGAAAAATCAACACGGAGACTGGTTCGTAACGAAGAAACTATTACTACGGAAAGTGAAACAGAAAGAGAACAGCTGACAGATACTCAAACAACGGATCGCTTTGAAATGCAATCTGAAGTGGCAAAAATCATTCAGCAAAATAAGGATGTTTCGGCCGCTGTAAATGCCGGATACAACAGAGGTGGTTTTTTCCTGAATGGAGGAGCTTCATTTTCCAGCAGTACATCTAAAGAAGACAGTACCCATCAGGCAATAACTGAAGCCAAAGAAATTACAGAAAGAGCTTTGGACAGAGTGGTAACAAGAGTCAGGGAAGAACGTATTCGGAAGATAACCGAAGAGTTTGAAGAAAACAATAAGCACGGGTTTGATAATCGAAGAGGCGATAAACATGTGGTAGGAGTTTATCGTTGGGTGGACAAGCTATATAAAAATCAAATATATAACTACGGAAAAAGAATGATGTTTGAGTTTATGATTCCTGACCCTGCAAAATTACACTTGCTGGGAATGGAAATAGACCCGGATATTCACGTTGTACTTACTCCACCTGTTGACCCAAGGACAGCTCCACAAATGATGATGAAAGATTTCCGAGCCGTAGATGAAACGAAAGCGGCTTATTGGGCAGGGTTGTACAATGCTGAAATTGAGACACCTCTTGATAACGAAATATATATTAGTGATGCTTTTGCTGACGGTTCAGCAGGAGGTAGCTTTAACAGCTCTGCTGATTATGCAGGAGGAAAAAGTTTTTCAATGGATATTCCTGAAAATTACAAAGCTATGAGCTTTGACGGTAGATTTGGATTTGCTTTTGTTTACAAGAAACTGGAAAACACCCACGGAGTTGTAACTATTGGTAACAAAGATTTTAAAATTGAAGATTTAGCGAGAAAAACTATCTCTCTAAGCCATACCTTGGATGGCGTTAAGGGTAAACTTGGAGTTGGTTTTCATGGTGGAGATGTTGGTGGTTTTTCAATCTCGCTTAGAGTTAAATGTCAACGCACTAATGATTATTACAACCAATGGAAACAAGATACCTTCAAAGCCATTATGGATGCTTATTATGAAGCTCTTGCAGAGTATGAGCGTAAAGTAGCCGAAGAAGACGCAAAAGCAGTACACATAAAAGGTACCAATCCAGGTTTTTACCGTGAGGTAGAGAATACTATTTTACGCAAAAATTGTATCTCTTATCTTATTGACCAAAATCCGAATGCTAAAAACACATACGGAAAAGACTTGACTAAACCAGGTAGTAATTCGTTTGAAAGCTATGAGATAAAAGTGGACAAAAACCTTGATGAGTATGCTTCTTTCGTGAAATTCATAGAACAGGCTTTTGAATGGAACATTATTTCTTACAGCTTCTATCCTTTTTATTGGGGACCGAGAAGCGGCTGGAGAGGAAAATACCAGTTTGATGAGAGTAATGATCCTACATTCCGTGCCTTTGTACAAGCAGGACTGGCAAGGGTAATCGTTACGGTTACTCCGGGATTTGAAGAGGCGGTACAGCTTTATCTTACCACAGGTAAAATATGGAATGGAGGACAAGTACCTGTAATTGGTGATAAACTATTCAGAGATCTTATTGCAGATGTAAGAAAGCCAACTGGAGAACCGCAAGGCAAAGCGTGGCTGAGCCGTGTACCGACTTCGCTTACTATATTACAGGCAGATACTATAGGGTTAAAAGTAGAAAAAGCATTGCCTTGCAACTGTGATGAAGACCCGGATGATTTTGTGGACGGAACAATACTGCCTCCTTGCAATTCAAATTTTGAAAAAACGGATTATCAGCTTAATGGTGGTGGTCTCGGGACTGCAGCTCTACGAGGTACTATCGAAGGAATACAGGAAGTCGAAAATAAAAACATAAAAGTAGTCTTAAAAACCATAGAGGGCGACATACAGGACATTGCTTATACCTACGGTACCGAGCAATGGGATATGACGAAAATACCTGCCGGAAAGTATGAATTAGATATTGATACAGAAGATGTACTGCCCGATAGTGAATACCAAATTATGGCAGGTTTCAAGCAACAGACTGTTGAACTCGAAGACGAAGAAATCAAAGAAATCATACTGGTGGTAAAGAAAATTTAATATTAAATACCGTCTGTGCTGACGGCACAGACGGTATTCTTTAACCTTTAAAACCATAAAGGCTATGGCAGTATTTGATGACTTAAACGATTTTAACCCACAGGATCAGGACATATTGAAAAAACTGAGCCAAAACGGGGCTATGCTTTCTTTTGAAGAAGTACAGACGGGGGTAAGAGGAATAGATTTCCCTGATTTTCCACCCGTAGAAAATAATATTTTCAAGGAGGAATGGAAACTACGTACTATGCAGGAAATTCAGGAATATTTTTTTCCTGACTCTAATATCGTAAAGAAACACGGAATAACCATTAACGACAATACAGGTGTTTTTCAGGACTCAACAATAGCAAGAGAAATTTTGTTAGAGGAAGTTATAATAGAGTCATTTTCAGGGGTTAAAAAATCATATATTGAACTGGACGATATTGATATAGTTGTTTTCACTTCCAAAGACGGTGCACAGCTATTGAGAGCGTGGCGGAATGCCAAAGAAAGTGTACATAAAAACCCGAGAACATTAGCCCTTTTTATGGAAACCGATGACAATTTCAATGTTTTCGGCAGTGTTATGGATTTTGTTGTCGGAGTAGAGGTTGAAAAACATTTTAAATCTGATTATTGGAAAAAGGTAGTTGAATATGTAAAGGAAAACGAGCTTACGATTTCTTCTAAAGATATTAAAAAATTAGTAAACAAATCAATTAGTAAACGGTCTGTTTTTCAGTTTTTCAGCGAAATTTACCAAACCACTAAAAGTAAGATAAAAGATGTTTCTTTGGAAGTAGTTGAGTCTGCTTTTAAAGGTTTAAGTGAGGGGATTGAAAAGTGGAAATTTACCGAAGACCAATGGAACAGTAACAGTCCTGATTTTGAGTATGACAAAATGCCTTTCGTCACAGCATTTGCTGTTGGGATGCCTTATAAGACCATTGAAAAATCGGGGGCTAAAGCCACTGATATTGTCAATCGTATTTACAACGGTATAAAACAGCTAATAGACAAGGTTGCTGATATGCTTCCCAAACGCATACGGCAGAAACTGAAACAGTTTATTGAGGCTCTGAACAAACAGATTAAAAGTTTTTATAGGGTTATAAAAGATAACACCGAAAACCTTATAAAAATATATCTTGAAAGTGCCGTTTTGCTCAATGCTTTTTTATGTGGTTTTATAAACGGATTGATAGACCTTGTTAAATCAATTTTTGATATTGTTGTACTATTGATAGGCCTGGCAAGACTACAAAATGACTATGACGCCAACAAAGGTTATTATACCGACCTGACCTACGAATATCTTGAAAATTATCTTGAGGCCTATATAAAATTCGACTTTATTGCTTTTGCCAACAAGATGATGATACTGCATACAGCAAATTTGGTAAAAATAATAAACTTTGTAAAATCACTAGATCTTACCAATATTAATTTTAGTGCAGTTGCGTACTATACAGGATATGTTATCTTTGGTATTGTAGAGATTATTATAGGAATTCTTTTTACAGGCGGCTCTGCTACGATTACCAAACTCTTTAAAACGGGTGGAGATGTGATGAATAAATCTGTAAAAGCAGCGATGAGTGTTGCCGATGATTTATTGGGAATGTTACGGTATTTGATGAGGTTGTTTGAAAAAGGCGTTGATGAAGTAGTGGCTTTCTTTAAGAAAATTACAGACGACTTTTTTGACTGGCTGGAGGATATGTTCAGGAAAGGGAAAGCTGATAATGTTTTGGATATAAAAAATTTGACTCGTAAAGCTACGCAAGCCGATATAGATGAGTTAGCTAAAATAAGAAAATTGTTTAATGCAGGTAGAAATAAAAATGTAGCCTTTACTAAAGGAGAAATAGGAGGTATTAAAATAGACCTAAAATCAAGAAGTGGGCAATCCAAAGGAACGCCTAAAAATTTTGATAATTTCAAAGTAATTGACCCACAAAGTTATCATTATAAAGGTACTATACCTGAATATATTAACCATACAGAACAAAAACAGATAGAATATCTTTACTATAAGTTTAAACATAATAAACAAATAGAAGGTCAAATAGAAATTGTTTCAGATTTAAAAATATGTGACAATTGTAATGATATTATTAAACAATTTGAAAAAGATTTTCCAAATATCACTATAATTAGAGTTTGGGTTAAAGAGAAATTATAAATTAAATTTATTATGATGAAATATTTGAATAGTATTGAAAAAAAACTAAATGATTGGGGTGTTATTTATAAAGGATGCCCGAACAATCAAATAATTGCAATAGAAAAGAAAATTAACAAAAAACTCCCTGCTTGTTATGTAGAATTTTTAGAAAGAATGGGATATGATATGGATAGAAAAGATATGAGTTCAAAAGGAGGATTTGTAGGTGAATCCATATTTTACACAGATGTTTTTAATGAAGATTACACTAATAAAGATGGGTTAATAGAACAGCTCAAAGATGATGATAGAACAGATTTATTAGAGCAAATCAATGAAAATGTTTTTGTGTTTTTTTCATCGCAAGGATATATATATGCTTTTTTTAAATTAGATGAGGGAGATAATCCCCCTATATATGGATATATTGAAGGATACGAAAAAGAAAGCTTTCCTAAGCTTACAAATTCTTTATTAGAATTTTTTGAAAAATATTTAGAATCTGGTCAAAGTCCTTTTGCTGCGTTGAAATAACTTATGTAATTAGACTGTTTTGAAAAAGGCGTTGATGAAGTAGTGGCTTTCTTTAAGAAAATTACAGACGACTTTTTTGACTGGCTGGAGGATATGTTCAGGAAAGGGAAATCGTTAGATTGGTTATCATCAGGAATCTTTAAATTTGGTAATGATAACGTAACATATAGAAACTTTGTTCGGTTAAAACAAAGAAAAGATGATGGTTGGCATAATGTTCTATGTCACGGAAGTTCAACAAGAGTTGTTATTGATGGTAGAAAATACAAAGCTGAAGAATTTGCAAAAATGCTACTTGAACAAGGTTATGAAAAAGGAAATCCAATAAGACTTATATCGTGTGAAACAGGCTCTAAAACAAATGGTTTTGCATCGCAATTAGCAAAATTATTAGAGACAAAGGTTATTGCCCCAACAGAAAGAATTGCTATTGATGATTTAGGCAGGTTTATTCACGATAAAAAAGGAAAGTTTGTCGAATTTAATAAGTAAAAAAATGAAATATTTTGGTTTTATCAAAGAACACGATGATGAAAAATATGCAGACAGCATAAAAAGAATGATTATGGAAGAAAATACGGAAAATACTTATCGAGAAGATGTTCTTAAGTATTTAAAAAAGGGAAAACTATGTGTTCCATTTATGGGATGTGTAGAAGATGCAAACAATCCAAAATTTAATACTGACGATTATGATGATGATGACTTTATAGCATATCGAGCAGTGCTTACCGATGGTGAATGGTTATGGCCTGAATATATTGTAAGTTATTTAGAAAAATATCCAACCATAAAAATTAATCAGGACTTCATAAATCACGTATTGAAAAACAAGGATAAAGAAATTACTTTGTCACAAGAAGAGATTATGAAAATTGAAAACGACTACTACAAATTTATAGGGTTTATAAAAGAGGAGTAGAAAAGTTATCAGGCTGGAGGATATGTTTAAAAAAGGAAGGGCTCGTGAAGTTTTAACACTAAATAACATAGATGAAGCTATTGAAAAATTAGGAATCAATATTACTGTTCCGAGAAATACATTAAACGCTACACAAAGTTTTAAAAAATTAGATGGTATATTTCGTGTTTTAAAAAGTAAAAGACCACCTAAAACATTTGACCCCAATAAAGAAGCTTTAAAGAAGTTAGGAATAAAGCTCCCTAAATCCAAAAACGGGTTGAGTGTGGATTTTGCAGATACTCCTTATCTTTATCCTGTTAAAGGAAATGAAAAAAACATAGTGAAGATTAAATTAACTGGTAGCAGAAGAATGGACGACAAACTAGCTTATGAATTGTCTGGAATTGAGAAAAATAGAAATTACACGTGGCATCATTTAGATGATTATGATCCTATGACAAATACCTGTACAATGCAGTTAGTAGATTTAGAAATACATGTAAAAACATATCCACATTATGGTAGTGTTGAATTAGTTAAACAATTTTTTAATCTTAAAAAATATTAAAGATGATAAATATTTTAGATTCTGAGAAAGAAATAAACAATATAGAGTTATTAGAATTTGAGAAAAAGTATAATATTTCTTTGCCTAATAACTATAAGTCATTTGTAAAAAAATATAATGGAGGATATACAGATGATTCAGAAAATATAGATAAGTTTTTAAGCATTAAATATGGTGTTGTTACTGTCGAACTATTAATTGATACACATCAAATCACAGAAAAAAATATTCCAAATAACTATTTACCAATTGCATTAGATTGGTCTGACAATCCTATTACAATCAACTTAAATGGAGGCAATGATTATGGTAAAATTGTAAAATTTTATTTTGATACAGATGAAGAGCCTGAAATTATAGCAAATTCCCTTGAAGAGCTTGTAGGTGTCAATAATATTAATGAGTTATAAGTAAAAGCCTCTTTTTGAGGCTTTTCTCATTTAAGAATAATCACACTATACTTGGCATCATTTATTGTTCTTCAGGAATCATCAGAAAAAAGTAAACTTCTTTTTGCTTTCTATTGTGGAGTTATCAATGGTACTCTTGAGTTTTTAACAGGCATTATTGATATGCTCCTTATCATTATAGAGCTATCACTTAAAACAGGGCTGAATACTTCTGCTGAAAACAGATTGCTATTAGAAAGCCTGCTTGAAATATTCGAAAACCTCGGAGAGGAATTTCTGAAAAACCCGAACTTTTTAAGGGAGGCAATAGAACAAGCTATCAGTGATTACTTTGATAAAAGGTATGACAGCAGTAATTTTTCCTATGTTATTGCTCACAATATAGGAGAAGATTTAATTTTAACGGTAGATATTATAATTTCAATAATAACCGTGGTAAAAGGACTTACAGGACTTGCAAGAAGAACCCCTAAATTTGTAAACTGGGTTGATGATGGTGTAAGACGAAATCCCAATTTAGTAAAATATTTGGATGAGTTACCTGAACGGAAATTATTAGATGATGTAAATAGTGGAAAGCGGAATTTAGACGAGTTTGCAGATGGAAGAAAAAGAAAATACGGTGATTATACTGCCTATTCCAACTACGGAGAAATTAAGGCAAGGTTGTTTTTTGAGGACAATACTTTCAGGATAGGTAAAAATGAAGGAACATTAAAATACATATCTTTGGACAAAGTAACCGATTTGGATGCTCCGATACGGAAAGGAATAGATGCGGTGTATGAATTTTCAACTCCTCCTCCCAAATACATCATAACCGAAGTTAAGATGAACACCACAGGCAGAATAACCTGGAAACCGACTATTGACAAAACGGTTACTAAAAGCGGAGGTAGCCAAATGACAGATAAGTGGATTACATATAATTTGGAAGATACAGTTGATAAAAAGGTTATGAGGGAAATAATTGAAAATGGATATGAAAGAATTTTAGTAGGTGTATCTAAAGAAAATGATATGATTTTAGAAACATTAGATGAAACAGCAAAAGTCACAAAAAATATTATAGAAATAGTAAAATGAGTAATTTTTTAAACTTTATAAATGAGGAAGAAGAAACGGTTAGTTATTTTAAAAATTCAATCGTTTCTGGCCGGGCTAAATCCGATAGAATTGAGAGTATTAAAAATATGATTTTTTACTCGTCAATTAGAAAAACCATAGCACATTTTTCAGCAGAACATAGTAAAGATGTAGTAACTCAAAGCCTTTTAGAAAGTATAACAGCTTTCGAGGAAGGCTTTAAATGGGAAGGTTTTGACAAGAGCTATGGTATGTATGACCAAATAATCTGGATATTGTCTTTAGGTATCTTGTGTGAGATAAGCGATGATGATTTTAAACGTATTGTTGCTGTCCTTAAACGAGATAATGCAACAGACAGGCTTATTAAAACTTTGGTAAATTACCGTTTGCCAAACGAAATAGACGGTTCTTCTTACATTCAGAAAAGCCCTTATGCAGATTTGGATATGCTGGTTACGGGAGTTAATAAAAGTGCGTCGTTTATCAAAAACTATCTGGACAAAAAATGGTATCAGGGACACGATGATGCTCCGTGGTACGATAGTCATAAACGTACTAAAGTAAATACTTATTTTGGTTATTGGGCTTGGGAAGTTGGTGCATTAGCCAAGATTTTCAACATTAATGATAAGGAGTTGGAAAATCAAAAATATTATCCGTACAGAGCTGTGCATTGGTAGAATAAAATGGTGGGTAAATCTCACCATTTTATATTTTACGAAATTTTCAACACCTCCTCCTAAGTATATAATTACTGAAGTTAAAATGAACACCACAGGCAGGATAACCTGGAAACCGACTATTGACAAAACGGTTACTAAAAGCGGAGGTGGCCAAATGACTGACCCTTGGATTAGATATAATTTAGAAAGTGAATTTGGACGTTTAAAGGCAAGGGAAATTCAAAAATCAGGGTATGAAAGAATTTTAGTAGGTGTGTCTAAAGAAAATGATATGATTTTAGAAACATTAGGCGAAACAGCAAAAATCACAAAAAATATTATAGAAGTAGTAAGATGAGCAATATTATAAAATTTATAGAGGAATGTAATCAAGTAATTCCTCTTCTTAAAGAAGATATTAAGGAAAATTTACCTAAAAATACTATTAGTAATTTGAAGGCAATGTTGTTTTCTGCAAGCTTAGAAAGAACCATAGCCCATTTTTCTTCAGAAGCAAGTAAAGAAACAGTAACTCAAAGCATTTTGGAAACCATAACAGCTTTTGAAGAGGGTTTTAAATGGGAAGGTTTTGACAAGAGCTATGGTATGTATGACCAAATAATCTGGATATTGTCTTTAGGTATCTTGTGTGAGATAAGCGATGATGATTTTAAACGTATTGTTGCTGTCCTTAAACGAGATAATGCAACAGACAGGCTTATTAAAACTTTGGTAAATTACCGTTTGCCAAACGAAATAGACGGTTCTTCTTACATTCAGAAAAGCCCTTATGCAGATTTGGATATGCTGGTTACGGGAGTTAATAAAAGTGCGTCGTTTATCAAAAACTATCTGGACAAAAAATGGTATCAGGGACACGATGATGCTCCGTGGTACGATAGTCATAAACGTACTAAAGTAAATACTTATTTTGGTTATTGGGCTTGGGAAGTTGGTGCATTAGCCAAGATTTTCAACATTAATGATAAGGAGTTGGAAAATCAAAAATATTATCCGTACAGAGCTGTGCATTGGTAGAATAAAATGGTGGGTAAATCTCACCATTTTATATTTTACGAAATTTTCAACACCTCCTCCCAAATACATCATAACCGAAGTTAAGATGAACACCACAGGCAGAATAACCTGGAAATTTTATCAAGAAAGTTTTGATGGATCAGATTGCTACCTTGAATATACTGAACAAGGCATTTTCGTTTTAATTAGCGATATGTTTATTGAGGTAAATATTTCTGATTCAAATTTTGACAATCATTATGAAATTATTTCCATATCACAAGAAGAATTGGTCATTACCGAACAAGATTTAATTCTAACTTTTGACAAAACCGAAGGCTAGTGTACAATCAGGTAGCAAACGGCACACTGATAGCAAAAAATTCACTGTAAAAAGATTCTACATAAAGAATTAAAACAAAAAATCAGATAGTAGCTGCTATCTGATTTTTAATAAAATTGACATTCTATTTGACGAGTATTTCTATTTCTGTATTATTGGTTTCTTTGTTTTTTATACGTTTACTCTCGCTTAAATATATCCAAATGAAGAAGATACCCACGAGGATGAGAACATAAGCCAGTAATTTTCCTATACGTTCTAAAAAAGGAATAACTAAAGATTTTTCGTAACTAGAAAAACCTTCTAACCCAACTATATTTCGTCTTTTAAAACGTCGTTTCCCGATTCGGAACAATACGGCTATTGAAAGAGAAATCGCCAGTATTCCCATTATTAACATAATCTCCATAACTTCCTTTTTATGTCTGAAAGAATGTGGTAAATTTAAGCAAAAATCCGGTAATGATATTAAAAAGAGCCTGCTCAAACTGAACAGGCTCCTTAAGTTATAGCTCATGTCAACTAATTATCAATACCCCTGGTATCTTTATTGTTGAAGCGGAAACTCAGTTTCTGCTCGTGTCCTGAATTATCGGAAATCCAGACATCAAAAGATGCTGCTACACGGGATTGTGACGTATAGTACAGCCGAAACTGTTCTCCCGGCAGTGGGTATAAGTCATTGGGTTGAAATGGGGAGTCATTGAATAAACGTAGTGACCCTTGTCCGTCAAACTGGAAGTAACGGATAAAGTAATTTGTTCCCTGATAATTTCCCTGTGACTTGATTGTAAACCGTATTTCCACAGTCTGCCCACTGGCAATGTCTTTTGGAACGGGCATTACAGTTACCTCAAAAGGGAAATCCGTCTGAGTATCTAAATTATCATTACTACAGGAAGTGAAAAATAAACCTCCTAAAAGACCCATCAATACTATTGAAAAGAGTCTGATTCTGTTTTTTAAATTTGTGTTTTTCATCTTGAATTGTTTTAAAGAGTTAAAAATTATATCTTAATCCAAGCCCTGCCGAGGGACGAAATTGTTCCAGAGAAGTCCCCCACAGTACTTTTATTCTTCCCTGAATAAGAAAGGTTAAACGGTCGGACAAATAGGTTTCTAATGATAACTTACCACCCACACCATATACAAAGCCTTCCCTGTTCAGTATTTTTGCACCGTCATAAAGAATATCTTTTCCACGATTAACCGTTTCATAACCGACAACACCGGTTAAAGCTGCATTTAAAGTGATATTCTTTCGGGCATCTCCCAGCAGGTACAAACTATAACCACCTTCTGCGGCATAGGTTTCCTGCGGGATTCTTAGTGTTTTGTATTTATAATATTCGTGCGTGTATTCCAACGCCCATAACGCATAATTGCCATTTTTTCCGTTAATGGTCAATCCCATATTGAGATAATAATTCCCGGTATTTTCGACAGAAAGGATTCCGGCATTTACCTCCAACCCTTTCTGCCCGGGGATCATTCGCTGTGCGTGTGCCCAGGTGATTCCTGTGAACAGGAGTATCAGGGTACATATATACTTATTCATCTGGTATTTTGGTTTACAGGGTTAATAAAATTTTAAGTGCATATCCTTAACAGGTTGTGCCCTTACCAGATCCGGATTTTCAACTCGTAAGACCTGATGCCTGCCCCCATTTTTCTCAAAGATTTCTATAAGCAATACCTTATCATCTGCTATGGTGAATTGATCCAGCAGGAAAACATTCTGTCCGGTTGCTTTTCCGCTCACATGTCCTAACGGTATGTAGGTACGGAGTGGCAACAATGGGTTTTCCTGAATTACAGTCCTTTTGGCAATCTTTTTATCTACGATTTTAAAAGACATAAAATCTAAAACAAAAGGTACATTGGTCTTGTTTTTTAGCTCTGTATGAAAGTAATATTTCCCATTATGGGTGTATATTCCTTTTAGTAAAAACTGAATGCCAAAGCTCTTGGAGCCGATGTGCTTAATGTTTCTCTTGTTCTGCTTATAAATGGTCTCCATTAAAAGATTTACAAGAGAAGGAGAATCGCTTAAATCCTCAAATAAAGCTTCATTTTCTACATTCCTGCTTGCAGAATTTCTCATTTTAAGCAGGTCAATATTAAGGACTGCCGGGTGATCCGTGTAGGTCACATCGAAATTGTAAAAACGTCCGTCATCCGTAATAACCGAAAGATTGGTTTCGGACTGAAAATCTTTTACAGCCGCTTTGACTCTTAAAACATTTTCAGCATCATCGGCTTTTCCCGCAATAAGGTTTCCGCTTCCCAAATCCACATACCGTATGGCAGTCGGGAAAATAATATGGGAAGTCTTGTCATAGGTAACCTCCATTTCATAAGGCTCAATTTTCCCAAGTGCTGTCTTTTCTAATGCAAAATTCTCTTGTGCATAAGACAAAATTGTACCGCCTGCTGTCAGGCATAAAACCAGTACATTTTTAAAAATCTGTTTCATAGTGTTAAATATTAAAAGTGAATAAATTATTTTTTAGATACCAGAAAGAGCTGATGCCCCGCTTTTAAGGTTACTTTTGGTGTATTCATCTTTTTGGAAAAATACCCCGAAGTTCCTTGTATAACCCCTCTGCTCAAGTCTGCTGCCGCCTGCTGACCTGCTGATGAAGTCAACATGATATTAGTTCCGGCAGTGTTACCCATATTTGAGGCAATAGATGTCAAAGCACTCATTTCCTGTGAATGAGGAATGTTTAAGCCGAGTTGTCCGTCAAGATCATACCCGAATACATCCATCGGGATAATAGCCCCTTCTATTTCCATAGAGGTAATGTGAAGCAATAATCTTCCGTTCTGTATTTTTACCGAGGCTGTCAGTAAAGCTCTCACCGGAATTATTCTCTTTCCCGCACGGGCAGGTTCCAATAGACGTAAACGGACACTGCTGTTGCCAACTGTAACGGTCTGTGTGTTGTGAACACAGGCACGAATACTGTTTTTGTGAAAAGAGGCTTCCGGATCATTGCCCACAGTATGAAATCCCCAATTGCGCTCCATACCCCACTGTGCTAAAAACTCGTTATCTGTTTGCAGTCTGTATAAGGAAGAAACCGGTTGTCTTTTTACAGGCGAAAGGGGTTCTAAAACCTCTTTTTGGGAATTTTTCCCGAAAGCCGATGGTTCGTCATCGGAGGCTTCCTCATCATTATTGCTTTGCGGAAAGTATTTAGCTGCCATTTCGTATGACTTTTCCATTAACGCCAACTGGCTTTCCATAGGATTTCCGTTCGGATTCCTTTCTGCTAACTGCTCTTTCAGCTCCTCCAATTCCCTGCGTAAAGCGTCCGTTTCATTGTCCCCCTCGTAAAAGGTTCCTAAACTATTCTGTATATTGCGGTAGCTGTTTAGAGCAGAGCTTGTCCTGCTCTGTGTTCTTCCACCGGAAGAAGCCGTTTCAGCTTCTTCCTCGTATTGCTCAATATCAGGGTACTCTGCTTCATTGGTATCCGCATTCAAATAGTCTGATAAATCCATCAAGGCAGCTCGTTTTTCCTGTTGCTTTTGTTCAAAAAGCTCCTGTTCATATGCTTTTTTCTTATCTGCCTGAAGCCCTGCGTCAGAGGCTTGTGGGACAATATCACTAAGTCCGATGTTCTCGGCCTCAGAGTTATCGCTCGGAGCAAAAATCAGGTACATACACCCTAAAAATACGATTGCCATAAGCCCGAAAATCACAGCTTTTTTTAATCCTTCCTTATTCCCGGCCTGATTGCTCTGTAGGGAATCTTCTCTCTGGTTATTTTCCGTAACGGAAATAACCCGTTTCTTTTTTTCGTGTTCTTTCATATCATTTATTTTTTTTGGTTATCAATAATGAATCCTGCATAGGTGCTGCGGTTTCCTTTTTTCTTAGGACAGGGCTTTCGATATGTTCTATAGTCATACCCCGGTCAGGATTACCTGTGTCATGCCATACCTTCAGAATTATACATACAGTAAGCAGCAAGTACCCCAAAAAAAGGTACAGCATATATTTACGCTGTTTCTTCACGGGAAATGCCCGCCAGCGTTCGTCCAGCCTGTCAAAATACCTGTCCATTTTTGTTCTTAATTTTTTCATACCTTAAAATTATTATCGGTTATCACAGTTTAAACCGCCTGCTTCGGGAAGACAACTGTTGTTTAGGCGTATCGGACACTTGGGCAATAGCCTCCTTTACTGTCGGAACAGAGCTTGCTGTAAGGTTGGTCAGTTTAGATTGTTTCAATAATTGCCCGTAACGGTCTGTTCTTCTTATATACATTTCTGTTTCCTGTAAATTGAACTTCCCGTTCTCATACTTTACCCACATATTGCACATAACATTTGGTTTGTCATTGCCATTCCATTCGATATAAGTAGATAAATGCAGATGATTTGCTAATAATGGAGCTTCTTTACCATTGTTCCAAACCTTCAAAAATTCACTGATGCTATCCTTTAGTTCGCCTGCACAACAGCTCTCTGTATGAAAATAACCGTTGTATCCTTTATCGGTCAGGATTTTTGCAAATGTGTCTAAATCAAGTAACTGTTTCATATCTGTTTAATTTTTAGCGTTCAATTACCCTTAAATCCTTATTTTCAATCACGCTGAACTTTTCAAGGATGAAGCCTTGCGGGTTGTTATCCGAGCGGACAGAATTTACCAACAGGCAGGAAGTGACAAGGCTTCTATGGGTTACATTGCTGGAACGGATGATATACTGCTTTGCATAGGTTCTTACCGTATAAGGATAGCGGTCAAAATTGCAGACCACACTATCTACTTCAATACGCTGCTGTACATTTCCTGAAATGATACGGTTGTAATATCCTTTTTCGGATAAATCTTTATAGTAGTCAAAAGCACTTTTATCTGCTAAAAAGAAGGCCCTTCTCATATTACTTTCAATAGCATTCTTATCGGGAGCGAGGGTGAAGAACAGTTCGTGGAAACGCCTTACGTGCTCTCTTGCCTCCACGGGACGGTTAATGGACGCATCCTGAGAGAGTGCCAGCATCAGGGACTTTCCATTATCCAATACATATATCTTCTGTCTTTGTTGTTCTGCAAACCGGTATGAGTTCCATACCGAATATCCGACCACACTGATGCATAACAGAGCGAAAACAATGGCATAAAGCCTGATTTGTTTAAAACTGTTTTCAATATTTCTTAGGGTCTTAAATTCCATTATCGTTTTATGGTTTTAATTAGTATTTCGTTATTTTTTCAAAAGTTGTCCGCCAATATTACCCGTTACAGAACCAACCCCGGCACCTGCAAGGTTACCTGCTTTTTGGGCACTTTGATTTACGTTTCTCGTATAATTACCCATTCCGCCGGCTTGAATTACCCATCCTGTGACTGTGGGAATGGTGAAATAGCCTACAATCCCGATGATCATAAATATTATGTATATGGTATTGGAACTGTCCGGGATAAAGTTGGGATCGGATAAGCTCTCTATGTCCTTTTGTAAAATCAGCACCTGAATTTTGGCAAGTATGGCACTGAACAGATCCGCTACCGGTAGCCACAGATACACACTTACATAGCGGGTAATCCATTGGGTAAGGGTTGATTGAAAACCATCCCATACGGATATGGCAAAGGCAACAGGTCCGAGGATGGAGAGTACGACCAGAAAGAACGTCCGTATGGTATCAATGACCAATGCTGCGGCCTGAAAGAGGACTTCCAAAACTTCCCTGAAGGAATCCCGGATACTTTTTTGAAAATTATACATTCCACGTTCAATATACATTCCTGACATCGTTGCCAGGTCTGAAGGCATCCATCCCAATTCGTCCAGCTTCTTGTCAAATTCTTCATCCGACACGAGATAAGCCGTTTCAGGATTTCGTAACATTGCCTCCCTTTCCAGAATATCCTTTTGTTCTTGTAACACGGTCATATCGAGTACCTGTCCTTCCAGTATGCTATGGGTGCCCTTAACAACGGGACTTAATACGGTATTTATAGTTCCCAGTACAAGGGTTGGAAAGAACATAATGCAAAGTCCCAAAGCAAAAGGTCTGAGCAACGGGTACATATCAATCGGTTCCGCACGGCTTAATGCCTGCCACACTTTTAAAGCGACATAAAACAAGGCTCCCAATCCGGCAAGGCCTTTGGCTATACCAATCATATCGGAAGCAAGCGGGAGCATTTCATCATACAATGCCCGTAGAACCTGATGAAGGTTTTCAAAATCCATAGCCTACCAGTATTTTTGTTCAGATGTTCCGTAAAGTTTCAGTACACGTTCAGTGTCGTTTTGTTTTTTGGCCCGAAGAAAACTAACAGATATGTTCTTATTGGTATAGTATCTGACCAGGCTATGATGTTCTTTTACTTCTTTATATACACGGTCAATAATATCCATTCGCTCTTTATCGCTCATAGAAAGGGTTGAGGCATTGACAATCTGCTTCAACTCATCAAGGAGCTCGGAGCTTTCATTTAATAATCGGGAATATCCGAAAGCAATAGCGGAAAGTTCCTGTTGGTTGAAGTTAGGATCATTGAGCATTTTCCCGAAATTAGTAACATATATTTCGGAGATGTCACCAATCATAAGCACCGTTTGCTGTACCCTGCGGGCATCCTTGACCAGATTATTGACGGCTTTCAGGGCATCGTAATACTCTTTTCCCTGATTGTACACCTTCTGCACCTCTTTAAAGTTGTTAATCATGTTGGTTGCAATGGAGGAAGTCTGTACAATTTCTTGGGCTGTGTTTACAATTCCTTGTGCCAGGTTTGTGGGATCGGTAACTACCCACTGGGCTTTTGCGGGTGTGACAGCCAATAACATAGCCGTACACACTAAAAGAATAAACTGTTTCATCTTTTTAATATTTAAAGGTTAATAATTAATGTTCTCTTTTTCGGGAGGCTATGTGCTTAATAGCCATTTCCACATCGCCGTCAAGTGTTTCGGCGAGTTGCATTACTTCCAATTTTTCGGTTTCTTCGGTGGTATACGCCAAATATTCTTCAAGGCTCACCTCCGTTGCATATACAGCAGAGTGGGTTCCACCCAATCCAATCCAGACTTCTTTATACAATCGTGAAGGGGCATTATTCATATTGATGGATAGTACCTGTGCTTTTTCCTTATCGGTAAGCCCGAGCATTTTTTGTATATCATCAAACTTGTTCATATACTTACGCTGGTCTAACAGTATCTTGCAATCCGAGTTGTTGATGATACTTTCTTTCACAATTGGAGATTGAATGATGTCATCCACTTCCTGTGTAACTACAATCGCCTCACCAAAGAACTTACGCACGGTTTTGAACAAATACTTGATGTATTCTGCCATTCCTTCTTTTGCTATGGCTTTCCACGCTTCTTCAATCAAAATAAGCTTACGTATCCCTTTAAGGCGGCGCATCTTATTGATGAACACCTCCATAATGATGATAGTCACAATAGGAAACAGGATTTTATGGTCTTTAATCGCATCAATTTCAAACACGATAAAGCGTTTGGAGAGTAAGTCAAGCTGTTTGTCCGAGTTGAGCAGATAATCATATTCGCCACCTCTATAGTAAGGTTCCAAGACATTAAGGAAATTGGCAATATCAAAATCCTTTTCCCTAACCTGTTTTCCTTCCAATACTTTGCGGTAATCGCCTTGAACATATTCATAGAAACCGTTAAACGACGGATAAGTATCTTGCTGTTTTATTTTTTCAATGTATCCGCTTACAGCATTGGAAAGGGCTACTTCCTCTGAACGGGTTGGTGGTTCATCATCGCGTTTCCATAAGGTCAGTATGAGGGTTTTAATACTCTCCCGTTTTTCGATGTCGAAGACCCCATCATCGGTATAGAATGGGTTAAAAGCAATCGGGTTGTCTTCGGTATAGGTAAAATAAACCCCGTCTTCACCTTGGGTCTTTCCCTTGATTAGTTCACACAAGCCCTGATAACTGTTTCCGGTATCTACGAGCAGAACGTGAGCGCCCTGTTCATAATACTGCCTTACCATATGATTTGTGAAGAACGATTTTCCTGAACCTGACGGGCCTAAAATAAATTTGTTCCGGTTCGTGATAATACCCCGCTTCATCGGTAGGTCGGAAATGTCCAGATGAATGGGTTTTCCGGTCAGTCGGTCAGCCATTTTGATTCCAAACGGTGATGGTGAGTTCTGATAATTGGTTTCTTCGGTGAAAAAGCACAAGGCAGGTTCAATAAAGGTGTAAAAACTTTCTTCACTGGGAAAATCTGCTGCATTTCCGGGAATACCCGCCCAATACAAGGTAGCCACATCCGTAGTATTATGACGTGGTTTACACTCCATAAGTGCCAGGGCACTACCGGTATCATTCTTTAACTGCTTCAGCTCGCTTGGGTCTTCTGACCAAGCCATCACATTAAAATGGGCACGGACAGAAGAAAGTCCAAAAGAATGGGCTTCATTCAAATACTGTTCAATCCATTCTTTGTTAATCTGGTTGCTACGACTATAGCGTGCCAGTGAGTGCATATTTCTGGCAGATTTTTCAAACTTTCTCAGGTTTTCCTCACTGTTGTCCAAAAATAAATACTGATTGTAGATATGATTACAACTCAATAACAATCCTACCGGTGCAGCAAATGACAAACGGCAGTCACTCCGGTCAGTGGATAGTTTTTCAAAGCGGGTATCTGCCGACACGGTTGCCGGTAAGTCATCCGTATCGGAAAGTGTGTGCAGGCACAATCTTTTATTTCCGATACGCACTTCTTCAGCACCGAGTGAAATGTCCTGCATAGGAGTTCCTGCTTCTTTGGAAAGGGTCAGGTATTGTTCCAGTAATCCCTGCTTTTGACCAGTCCCGATAATATTGTCTTCCGTCAGGCGGGTGAGTGCTACAAATCCCGAATCATTCATAATCCGTTCAAACTGGTCCACGGCTTCCATAAAACGGTGGATGGTCTCTTTATCCCTGATTTCTTTCGGAATTAAAGCACCTTTGCAAAGCGATGAAAAATTGCTTTGCATTCTCATTCTTTCCTTGGTAGTCTTGGTTAGAAACAGGTAACAGTAATGATTTAGAAAAGGGCGCTCGTTAAAATGTTGTTGATAAGATTTGCCTAAAAAGCTCAATCCGTCCTTTGTCATATCGGGAGCATAGCTTTCCTTGATATACCAGTCCTGTTTGTGGATGACCGTGTAATCCGGTAAGGTCTTAATGGCTTTATGCCAGGCGGAATGGATGGCTTCATATTCCGCAGAAGCTACCGTAAACAGTTCCGGCAGGCGGACTTTAAAGCAGGCAGTAATATCGGCATCTTTGGAAAGAATACAATTATTCTCTACGGCCAATAACGGGAACTTATTTTCCAGTGTTGCTATTTTTGATACGTTCCTCATTATTGGCTCTCTTTTGAAAATTGAACATAACGGGAAATGGATTTTCTGCAAATGATATATCGGGGATGCCTTTTTCTTGCCCCTATTTTCATCAAGCCGTACTCTCCGTACTTTTTGTTTAAAGAGAATGTCTGCCAGACAATCATTGATGCCCCGCCTGCTCCAAGTCCCAAACAGATATAGGTATTGACGCCTGCCATATACAATACCATTACCAGAATAAGAATGCCAAGTAATCCTCCTGCAAAAATGAACAGATACTGTGATTTCAGGCCCTTAAACTCCACAGTTCTCCCTATCCCCTTATTAATATTATAGCTGGTCATAATTTGTACGGTTATAAGAAGAAGGCTTGTAAAATTGTTGCTGAAACAATCAGGAAGATACAGGCTCCGAACCAACTTGCTGCTGTTTTGGAAGTATCAGGATCACCACTGCTAAACTTGTTGTACACCTTAACCCCTCCGATGAGCCCGACTACTGCACCAATAGCGTAGATTAATTGTACCGCGGGGGCAAAATAGGAAGTGACCATTTGTGTGGCTTCGTTAATACCAGCTGCCCCGTCACCTTGGGCAAAAGCTCCAATTCCTGATAGCACTATCAAGGCCATCAGCAAAATTTTTTTTCGTTGTTTTTCCATAATTCAAACACGTTCAATAATTATTATATCCCACACTTTGCAGGCTTTCGGGACAAATATCTTATGGAAATCGGAGTATTATAATAAAGTGGTAGTCATTGGAGTTGTTTGGTGTTTATTGGCTTCTACAACCCAAAATGATTACATTAGTAAAATTTTAATCAACTATTAAAGTCGAATTTTCAATGTATATATCTAAGGTTAGCTTAGTCAATTATAGAAATTTTGCAAATGCAAGTTTTCAATTCAACAAAGGAATAAATACCATTATCGGAGAAAACGGTTCTGGAAAAACAAATGTCTTTAGGGCAATCAGATTGCTATTAGAAGATGCTTCTTTGCAGTATGCTTATAAACTGACAGAAGGAGATTTTAATAGGTCTTTAGATAAGGGAAAGTGGAAGGGTCATTGGATTATTATCAGTATTGAATTTGATGAACTTAACGATGAAGAGGCAATACAATCCTTATTCATTCACGGTGTTGGAGTTGCAGCAAACGATTATGTGAAGAAAGCTACATACAGCCTTTTTTTCCGTCCTAAGGCGGATATCAGACAAAAACTTTCTGAATTAGCTGTGGGTGATGCTGCTGGTTTACAGGCAATACTTGACGACATCACAATTCAGGATAATTATGAAACTTTCTTTACTGGCAAAAGTACTGTTGATTTTAATAACCCTGATGTATATAAAGAACTTGTGGGTGATTTTGAGAATGTTATTTTTCCGTCTACAATTGATACTTCAAAATTCGGTTCCAAAATTCCTCACCAATTATCTGTTTCAAAGGAAATATCTTTTACATTCATACAGGCTTTAAGAGATGTAGTAAGCGATTTTCATAATAACAGAACTAATCCGTTACTTACCCTACTGAAAAACAAAAGTGGCGAAATCAAAGAGGAAGATTATCAACCTATCAGCGATTTGGTTGAACAATTAAATGAAAGTATCGAAGATTTACCCGATGTACAAAATATAAGGTCAGATATAAAATCAACTATTCAAGATGCAGTCGGGCTCACCTATTCTCCTTCTTCTTTATCCATTAAATCAAGTGTGCCTAATGAAGCAGAAAAATTGTTACAGTCCTTAAAACTTTTTATCGGAGAACCAGGTGAGGATTACGAAGGAGGTATTCACGAATTAAGTTTAGGAGGTGCTAACCTTATATTTTTAACGCTAAAATTACTTGAATTTAAGTATAGAAAATCAAAAGATACATTTGCCAATTTCCTTATTATCGAGGAACCAGAAGCCCATATACATAATCATATTCAAAAAACTTTATTTGACAAATTAGATTATGGAGATACTCAAATTATCTATTCTACTCATTCTACACAAATTTCTGAAGTAAGTAACGTTGAGAACATAAACATACTTGCGAAGAAATTAAATTTCGCGGAAGTATATCAGCCATCAACTGGCTTAACACCTGAAAGCATCAATCAAATACAACGTTATTTGGATGCTGTAAGAACCAATCTATTATTTGCCAAAGGCGTGATATTGGTTGAGGGAGATGCAGAGGAGATTTTAATACCCATAATGGTCAAAAAAGTATTTGGAGTAAGTCTTGACGAACTTGGGATTAGCCTCATCAATATACGAAGTACAGGGTTTGAGAATGTAGCTCAACTCTTCCACGATAGCCGGATAAAAAGAAAATGTGCAATTCTAACAGATTTAGATGATGCGATTTGTGATACAACAATTAATGAGAATGATACCGACCGATTAAAAAAATATAAGAGGAAAGTTGAAGCCTCTAAACAAAAGGGATTAGAACGCAAAGCTAAATTAGATGCTTTTGAAGCGGGGAATGATTGGATAAAAGTATTTTATGCCAAACATACATTTGAAGTTGATTTTGTTACAGCGGGGAATGTATGGGAAGTAAAAAAAATTATCAAACAAGTTTATACTGACCAGGACACGATTGACCAGTCTAAAACCGATATTGAAGATGATGATGTCGCAGTTTATGGAAAGCGGGTGCTTACAATGGCTAAGCAAGAAGGGAAAGGCTGGTTTGCTATAATGTTAGGCAAACATATTTCTTTTAAGACGGAAATTCCAAACTACATAGTTGATGCCATTCTTTTTGCCAAAGAAACGTACTCCAGCAATATTATCGCCGATATTATTGAATACAGGATGAACAAACATTTTGATGAGGATGATGCTTTGGACTTTTCGTCTTGCAGGGAAAGCCTAACGAAGTATAGAAAAGAAGAAGCAACTTTGGACGACCTTTCTTTTGATTTAGACCTGATAATATCAGACGACCAACTATTAACATTCATAGATAAATTAAAGTAGGCTATGTTTGTTTGGGAGAAAGGTAGTTTAAATGAAGAGCAAGAAACTGCAATCTTGGAAAATGACAGCGTACTCTTGATTGCCTGTCCAGGTAGTGGAAAAACAAGAACGCTTACATACAAAATCGCTTATGAATTAAGCCGTTTAAAATCTAAGAAAGAGTTCGTCATTGCTATCACATATACGAATAATGCTGCTGATGAAATTAAAGAGCGGGTTGAACTATTAGGGGTTGATACCACACAATTGTGGATTGGTACTATTCACGCATTTTGTATGGAATGGGTATTGAAGCCTTACCACCTGTATTCTGAAAGATTGAAAAACGGATTTAAAGTTTGTAATTCCTTTGATACCGAAAAGCTCCTAACCGAAATATGCAAAAAATACAGCAATCCCAAAGTTACTTTTTATGATTTTCAATATTATGCTACCATAAATGGGAATTATAAATTTACATCGAAAAACAACAACCAAAATGCACACATAAAAGCTATTCTTCAGGAGTATTTCGGGATATTAAAAGATAATAATCAATTGGATTTTGAACAGATACTTTTTTATGCCTATGAATTATTAAAATCAAAACCAATTATTAGCACTATCCTGTGCAGATTATTCCCATTTATTTTGATTGATGAGTATCAAGATACAAAAGAGATACAATACCATATAATCGCAAAAATATTAAGTGCAAACAAGGGATGTTCAAAGACACTAATTGTAGGCGACCCGAACCAATCTATTTACCACTCTTTAGGGGGCTACCCTATGCCAAAAGAAGAGTTGGAGAAACTTTTAGGGTTTAATTTGACACAATTAAGTTTAGACAAAAATTATAGGTCATCAGAAGCAATCATAAATTACTTTGATTATTACAAAACGTTTGCTACTCCCATTGTTGCTTTTGGGAACGAAAAAGATTATAATAGTTTAATCACATATAATTTGTCGGTTTCTTTGGATAATTTGATAGAAGAAATTGTGAAACTGATTTTGTTCAATGTACGAGAGGCTGGAATAAGCCCTAACGAAATTTGTATTGCAGCTCCTCAATGGGTACAGATTGCAAGTATTACAAGAAAATTGATAATTAGGCTTCCGGATTTTAGTTTTGATGGGCCAGGAATGGCTCCGTTTTCTCGGGATATTGAGAATTTTTGGTTTAAAGTTTCGAGAATAATTTTGACAGAGCCATCGCCTTATATGTACGTTCGCCGTTTACGTTGGAGTAAAGAAGTTTTGAATGAACTTGATGTAGCAGGAGTAGATGTATCAAACTTGTCAAATAAGGAATTTTTGAAAATCTGTAATTCTATTGAAGTGAATGAAAATGATGGTTTGACCTACTTACGTTCTTTCTTTGAACGAATTTGTGAAAGCCTAAAAATACAAATTCAGAATTTCCCGTTACTTGAAGAACATCACACATCATTTTTTGCGAGTTCTGAAAGTAGAATACAAAGGCTTATTGACGAGGGAAATCCTTTTATTGGAGAGATTGAAAATTTTAGAAAAGTCTTCAGGCAAAGAGATGGTATAACCGTTTCAACTATTCACGGTGTAAAGGGAGAAGAATATGACACCGTAATAGGTTTTGCTCTTCTTAATGATTATGTCCCGCATTTCAACGATGCAAACGGCTACGAAAATTCCAAAAAATTACTTTACGTTTTAGCTTCAAGAGCCAGAAAGAATTTGCATCTGATTTCAGAAACATCAAGAGGTGTAAATCGTTACAATCCAAACGGTAAAAGCCCAACTCCTCATTTACTCGAATATAATTATGGGTATTCTACTATTGCACTTGATAATTTCGATTGAGCAATATTTATAGATTAGAAATACTAAAAAAGAGCTTGCTCACACAAAATCCCTAATATCAAAATCCTCTACATCGTTTTTCCGCAAAGTGGAAGAACCGGAATCTGTTTGCTCAGAAAGGCTATGGTCTAATAGCTTTGCTATTTTCTGTGAGGCACCTTCCATAGAGTTTTCCAATAGGCTGAAAAGTTCGGTTCCCTGAAGTTTTTGAACTATATCCACTGCTTCTTGTTGTTGGGACGGTTCCAATACTTTCTTTTGGAGCAGTACCCCCACGGTGCTTAGTTCGTCAAAGGTAACGCCTGTCGCAAAACCGCTTTGGCTATTGGGTTCTCTGTGCTGGAGCCATTCTTCCTCTTCCTCTTCAAAATCCGGCACCTCATTAAAAACATCATCCAGCTCTTCCTGCGGAATTTGTCTGTTAAAACTTTGTTTTTCGGACTCAAAACTACTACCATCTATTGTCGCTTTGTTTTCCTGACCGGAAATAGCTTCGCTTGACACCGTATGTCTTTTTCTTATCGGCTTGGGCTGTCCCATAATATCGGATAGGTCCGGATTGGTTTTTTCCTGTTCCGGTTTTTGTTCCGGCCGTTTGTTAATTACAATCTTGTCCTGTACAAGCAAGGCAATAATTATCAGCAGACATATTACAATTGTTATTTCCATAGCTTATAAAATGGGTTTGTATTTATCATTAAAGCTTTTGGTAATCTGCTCGCCAAATTCCTGAAAATGGTGACTCAGCAGATTGTCTAAATAGGCATAAATGGTTATCTTGTCTTCACCTATCACCTGTACAATACGTGACAATTTTTCGTGGAAATCCGGTCGGACATAAACAGTTTTCCCGTCACGGGCATTCGTATCCGGCCTTTTGAAAAAAATGCTTTCGTAATCTGTTTCGTTTGCCCTTCTGGTTTTGCTTTTTTCTTTGGCAACAGGTTTTTCCCGTGACAACTCTTTAGTCTTGGTATCTCGTTTTGCCCGTTCTTTATTAGGCTCGGGAGGAAGCTGTATCCCTTCCTTTTTTATGCCATCAACCATCAGGTTCATCATCAGTTCTTCGTTAATATCAGGGATGGTTTTTTTCTTGCTATCTTTCTCCATAATGCTCTATAATTGAATGATTTTAAAAAATTCGTTTATAAAGAGGTCTAGCTGGCAGGCTTTCATCAAACGTTCATCAGGGGGCATTACGGTAGAGCGAAAAACAGTTTTGCTGTTCGCTTCGCTTTCTTTGCGAAAACGTGTGCTGTTTTTGATTTGGCTTTGCATCAGGCTTAACCCCAACTCCTTAATAAGTTGGTTATAAATGTCATATAAGGGAGTGCTTTCCCTGCCATCAACCTGGTTCCAGAACAGGTTAATGGTTTCTATGGAAGTTTCCCCTTTTTTCATAATTACGTCCTGCAAGAGTTGCGTAAAGATGAGTGTACTTTCCATTACAACCCGGTCGGCCGTGATGGGCGTAAAAATGTGGTGCATTCCTGCCAATGCTTTCAGAATTCCGGGTGTGTTCACAGTGCCGGGCAAATCAAAAAACACTACATCAAGTGGTACTGAAGAAGCATTTATAAATTCGTGAGCCGCCTCCAACACACTCTCGGCTTTGTGTTGCATAATTGGATAGGCTTTTTTGTTAATGGAGGTAAATTGTTTGTAGGCCAACTTTTTCAATGTTTCATTTTCCATTACCATAGCCAAGTCCCTTGACTTCATTTTCATCAGGCTGTGCTGTGGAAAATCCGCATCAAATACTGCAACATTGTAGCCCAAACGATAGTGTATTGTACTTGCCACAAGTGTTGTAAACGTACTTTTTCCGACACCGCCTTTTTGAGAAGAAAAGGCGATAAATAGTGTTTTGTGTTTTGTACTCATATCTCTACTTATTTAATTATTTACATGCCCAATTACCTATGTGCGTAAGTGCTTATGTCAGTAGTCAGACACCTATCTACCGCATTATCTATGCATTTGAATACACACTTGTATCGGTAGGTAGATAATTAGGTTTGTACAAGCAGACTCACTTACTTATGTACCTGTATTTGTCCTTACCCAATTACATAATCAGGTATCTGGACAGGTACTTTTCCATATACCTGTTTCCTTGAGTACCTACCTCGATAGTTAGGTGCTTATGTTGTTACCTCTATAGCTATCTACACACCTATATCCTTTTGTTGGTACAAATAAAAAGAGATAAACAAACGGTTCTTTCAATGGGGTAGAGTTTGGCATTCAGGAGCAGAGTTTGGCACTGCGGCATAGTGCAATCCTTTCGTAAAGACGGCTTTACTTTGTAAAGAGGTTTTAACTAACGGATTTATGCAAAAATCATTTGACAAATCGGAGAGTAACGGAAACGGTTCTGAACCGTTTTTCCCTGTTGGCTTTAATCCGTCCCGAAGGGCGGATTTTTGTGTTCACCGGAACACGGCAAGTTGTGTTTTGAGCATCTCGAAACGATTTCCGATGCTCAAAACAACTTGCCCTTGCAGGGGGCTGAAAACACCTTCCGAAGTCAGGGTTTTGCGTGGATGGCAAATGGATTTGTAATGAACGGGAACAACAAAAAACAATTGAAAAAGACTGGGCGCCGGCCTAAAAAAGATCCGGCCAAAATTCGGTATTCTATTTCCTTTAATGAGGAAGAACACGCCCGCTTTCTTACCCTTTTTGACCGATCAGGGATGCGGGTAAAGGCACATTTTATAACCTCTTGCATCTTTGAAAAGACGGTAAAGACCATTCAGATTGACAAAGGAACGGTTGATTTTTATATGCGGTTGACTTCGTTTCACAGTCAGTTTCGATCAATAGGCGTGAATTATAATCAGATTGTGAAGCTGTTGTATCGTCATTTTTCGGAGAAAAAAGCCGCAGCATTTCTATACAAATTGGAAAAACAAACGGCTGAAATGGCAATGTTGTGTCAGGAAATCATCAAGATAAGCGAGGAATTTGAAGATAAACACCTGAAAAAACAGCGTTAGAAATGATAGCAAAAATCGGAAGAAGCGCGAATTTATACGGGGCGTTGGCGTATAATAATCTGAAAGTGGAGAAAGAAAACGGACAAATTCTGTTGGCAAATAAGATAATTGAAACTGCAAGCGGGCATTATTCCGTAGCACAATTAGCCCAATCTTTTGAACCCTACCTCATTGCAAATCGCAATACGAAATACCATACCTTACATATTTCGCTTAATCCCGACCCGAAAGACAAGGTAAGTGATGACAAGTACAGGGAAATGGCGGAAGAATATATGCAGGAAATGGGTTATGGGCAGCAACCTTTTGTGGTTTTCAAGCATACAGATATTGACCGTACCCATATTCATATTGTATCAGTTTGTGTGGATGAAGAAGGTAAAAAGATTTCGGATAAATATGAGAAAATGCGGTCTATGAGTGTGTGCCGTGAACTTGAAAAGAAACACAGGCTGATACCTGCAACAGATAAAGAACGTAATCAGATCGATAAGGTTTTCCGTCCGGTGGATTATCGGGCAGGCGATATAAAAAGTCAGGTGGCTTCAGTAGTCCGCCACCTGTCAAAGTATTACCAGTTTCAGACATTGGGTGAATATAACGCCTTACTTTCGCTATTTAACATTACCACTGAAAAAGTGGAGGGCGAATTTCGGGGAAAAATGCAGCGAGGCTTACTATACATTCCTTTAAATGAAAAAGGCGAAAGAGCCGGGCATCCGTTCAAAGCCTCACTTTTCGGAAAGAATGCAGGGCTTCCGGCTTTGGAACTGCATTTTGCGAAATGCAAAACAGTATTAAAAGACCACCCAGGCAAACAAACCTTAAAATCAGCTGTTACCACTACCATACACTCAACGAGTGATGAAGTGAGCTTTAAAAAGCAATTAGCGGAACAAGGGATTAATGTAGTAGTGCGTAGAAATGATACAGGGCGTATTTATGGTATTACGTTCATAGACCACAATTCCAATGCAGTTTGGAACGGTTCGCGTTTAGGCAAGGAACTTTCTGCCAATATCTTTAATGATTACTGGAACAATAACATTAAACAGGAGACTATAGAACCTGTTTCACCAGAACCGATAGCATCAAACCCAAATGATACAGATCTGATTGTAGAAGGACCACACCATCTGTTCAACTTCCTGACCACTCCTGAAAAACACGAAGACGGTTTGATTGAAATATTGGGCGGACTGCTCCCCGGCGCACAAGGTGAAGATTGTGAGGAACAGGCTTTTATCAACCGGATGAAGAAAAAGAAAAAACGGAAAAAGAAACAATAATATTTAAAGTGTAAATAATGCAGGGAGAAGACGATTTAAGAGGGCTTGCCAAGATTATGGCTTTTATGCGTGCAGTAAGTATTATTTTGGTACTGATGCACCTGTATTGGTATTGTTACGGATTCTTTCTTGACAAGGGTTGGACACAGGAAACCGTCAACAAAATATTGGGAAATTTTCAAAGAACGGCAGGGTTGTTTTCCCATACATTATATACCAAAATATTTGCTTTCGTTTTACTTGCATTAAGCTGTTTGGGGACTAAAGGGGTAAAAAACGAAAAGATTACCTGGACCAAAATCATTACAGCTTTAGTCATCGGGGTTGTACTTTTTTTTCTGAACACACCTTTATTGAAACTACCTATGAATGTGGCAGCTTTCTTTTATATCCTGACAATCAGCTTGGGATATATAGCATTGCTTATGGGGGGTGTTTGGATGAGCCGACTATTGAAGAACAACCTAATGGATGATGTGTTCAACAATGAGAACGAGAGTTTTCAGCAGGAAACCAGGCTGATGAAAAATGAGTATTCGGTAAACCTTCCTACCAAGTTTTATTACAAAGAGAAATGGAATAATGGTTGGATTAACGTGGTAAACCCCTTTAGGGCTACAATTGTATTGGGAACTCCAGGATCCGGTAAAAGTTATGCTGTCGTGAATAATTATATCAAGCAGCATATTGAAAAAGGTTTTTCTATGTATATCTATGATTTCAAGTTTGACGATTTATCCACCATCGCCTACAATCATTTACTGAAACACGTAGATAAGTATAAAATAAAACCTAAGTTTTATGTTATCAATTTTGATGATCCGAAACGGAGTCACCGTTGCAACCCTATCAATCCCGATTTTATGACGGATATATCCGATGCTTACGAATCGGCCTATACCATTATGCTGAACCTGAATCGGAGCTGGATACAGAAACAAGGGGATTTCTTTGTGGAAAGCCCGATTATCTTACTGGCTGCAATTATCTGGTTTCTGAAAATTTATGAGAACGGTAGATACTGTACTTTTCCACATGCCATTGAACTGTTGAATAAAAAGTATGCGGACGTATTTACTATCCTGACTTCATATCCTGATCTAGAAAATTATTTATCGCCCTTTATGGATGCCTGGCAGGGTGGGGCTCAAGATCAGTTACAAGGGCAAATAGCATCGGCTAAAATTCCTCTGTCAAGAATGATTTCACCCCAGTTATATTGGGTAATGACAGGGGACGATTTTTCACTGGATATTAATAACCCTGATGAACCCAAAATTCTTTGTGTGGGCAATAACCCCGACCGTCAAAATATTTATTCCGCAGCATTGGGATTGTACAATTCAAGGATAGTAAAACTCATCAACAAAAAGGGGCAACTGAAGAGTTCGGTAATTATAGATGAACTTCCAACGATTTACTTTCGTGGCTTGGATAACCTGATAGCCACGGCGAGGAGTAATAAGGTTGCTGTTTGTCTGGGATTTCAGGATTTCTCGCAATTGAACCGTGATTATGGTGATAAGGAAAGTAAGGTCATCCAAAACACCGTTGGCAATATTTTTAGCGGTCAGGTTGTAGGAGAAACCGCCAAAAGCCTTTCGGAGCGTTTTGGGAAAGTGTTGCAGAAAAGACAAAGCATTACTATCAACCGTAACGACAAATCTACTTCCATATCCACTCAACTGGATAACCTGATTCCCGCTTCCAAAATTTCCACTCTTACTCAAGGGATGTTCGTGGGAGCAGTATCAGATAATTTTGATGAACGCATTGAACAGAAAATATTTCACGCCGAAATTGTTGTAGATAATGAAAAGGTAGCCATTGAAACCAAAGCTTATCAAAAAATACCTCAGATTCTGTCTTTTAATGATCAACAGGGAAAAGATACGATGAAAGTAGAAATTAAGGCTAATTATAGACAGGTAAAGCAAGATATAGTCCGATTGATTGAGACCGAACTGGAACGTATTAAAAATGACCCGGATTTACAGCATCTGGTACAGGAATAATTGATTAAACTAAATACATTGAAATATTTTTACTTTAAATAAAGCCTTAAATAATTATTTTACTGCATAAAAAAATATTTTACTGCTCTAAAAGAAAAAAATAAGCATAAAAAATAAAATGTAATCATTTTACTGCAAATAATATTATTTTTAATACTTTTACACTTAATAAATGAAAATTACTGCAAAAAATGATACATCAGAAAGTAGGTTATCAATGGTTGATACAGCATTTTGGGCTAAACCAGTATCGCTTGACCCATCGTTCTTACATTGGCACAAGAAACAAAGTTGAGATTGCCATAGATGGGAGTGTAGAAGAAATATATGGTCCGAAATATGCTCCTAAGGAGGACACTGTAGTAGCTCATATTGAATTTGGACTAAAATACGACGATTTAAACCTTGACTTTATCCAGGCAGTATTTAAAAGAACGGACAAGGAAGCCCTCATCAGTTATATTCTTAATAATCCATCAGGACGGTATTCCAGAAAGATAGGCTTTTTGTATGAATGGTTAACCCAAACCCGGTTGGAAATAGAACCTGTAATAAATGGAAACTATGTTGATCTGCTGGACAGCGGTAAATACATCACCGGTAGCATTCAAAAGGACAGCAGATGGCGGATAAACGATAACCTGCTTGGCGGAACCGATTTTTGCCCTGTAATACGCAGGAATGCATCTATAGTGGAACTGTTGGATATTGACTTCAAGAAAGAAGTAGAAAATCTGAAAGCCGAATATACCCCGGAGATTTTTCACAGGGCAACCCAATACCTTTACCGCAAAGAAACTAAATCTTCCTATGAAATAGAAAGCGAAAGACCAACTCCTGACAGAATCAACAGGTTTGTAAACTTACTTTATGAGGCAGGAAAAGAGCCAGCAGATCGGGTATTGGAAGAAAAAAACCTTACAATGCTCCAAAATGCAATTGTAGACCCCAGGTATATACAAAAAGGGTATCGTGATTTTCAGAATTATATAGGACAGAGTAATTACCGACTTGAAGAGATTTATCATTATATATGTCCTCATCCCGATATGGTACATCCTATGATGAGCGGACTGGCAATTGCAGAACAAAAGACCAGAGAATTATCACCAGTAATAAGAGCAGCGATCATATCTTTCGGTTTTGTTTTTATTCATCCTTTTATGGATGGTAACGGACGGATTCACCGTTTTCTGATACACGACATGCTGATAAGAGATGGTTTTGTTGGAAAGGATGTTATTATCCCTGTGTCGGCACATATGGTCAATAACATGCAGGAATATGATGCTGTACTAGAGGCCTTTTCTAAACCTCTTATGAAAAGAATACAATTTACAAAAGACGAAAAAGGGGAATTGGTCATTACCAACCTCGAAGAAGTGAAAACATATTTCATGTATCCGGATCTTACACTACAGGTCGCTTTCCTTGCCAAAGCCATACAGGAAACCATAAGACAAGACCTATCCGAAGAATTATTATTTCTGGAAAGATATGATGAATTTAAAAAAGAGCTCATGCTATTTATAGATATGCCTGATAAAAGAGCAAATGAGATTATTGTTTTTATCCATCAGAATAAGGGTTTATTTCCAAAACGAAGAAAGAAATACTTTTCCGAGATTACAGATGCTGAATTTGAAGAGATAGAACGTATCTATCAGTCCGTTTTTTCCTGAATTGCCCTATCTGATAACATTTGATTTTTACTTGTACCAAGAATGTACCCTTTTTGTCCATTCCCAGCAATAGCATCCACAGTACACTACTTGCATGTTGATACCTCTAATTTTAACTTTCGCTTCTAATAGAAATTAGATGTTGTGATTGTTTTTCTGCCTGTTCTGTTTTTGATCTTTTACAGGTTCAGGAACCCCCGACAACTGTATCTTCCATTCAACATCAGCCAATTGTGATAAAATTAGTATATGTAGTCGTGGTAATCTTAGTAAACCGTGTTTGTCATCCAACTTTAAGTTTTACGGAGGGCGGGGTATTTGATGGGTTAGTGTTAATTTCCATAGCTTCTTCTTGATTTTCAGCCTCCTGTTCCTGAGGTTCAGGAGCAATGGACAGTTGTATCTTTCTTTCAATGGCAGCCAGTTCTGTTTTTAGTTCATTCAACCGGGTTTCTTTTGCCCACGTACCGCCCACCACTTCCTGAAGGACAGGCAGGTCTTTTTGTAGTTCAGCAATTTTCTTTTGTTCCTGTTCGATATAACCCGGCAATTTCTCCAATGCGTTAAGGAAATTCATAGAAGCAAGTTTTTCATCTTTGGCAATGATACCGTTGTTATAAGTGTATTTGATATTGCCTTCGCCCTGTATTAAAAAACGGTTTACCCGTATATCCACACCCTCTTTTTCGGACATTTCGGTTTTTACCAAAAGCGTAAATCCGTACAACGTACCGATTTCTTCATACTGCCCTCCGGTGCGGGCTTTGTCCGCAAGCTGGTTGAGCTTGGTTCCGATTTGTTTTATATCTGCATTGGGAGATAAGCCATCCAACTGTACAGGATTTGCAACAGTACCATCCGAACGCTTTTGTATGCGCCCTTGTAAGTTTTTCCAATCAAGGCTCATTCGGTTAAAACGGGACTGTGCACTTTCCAGCAACTCTGTAAAATCCTGTAATTTGTATTTAGCACTGAACTTGGAGCGGTTGAATGCCTGTTTTTCGCTTTCCAGTCCGGCTATCTGTTTTTCTATTTTGGCTTTATCCAACAGGTCGGTATTTCCTGACAGGATAGCCACATATTCCGAGAAGTTCATTCCCGACTTTTCGTCCATACTGCCCTCATCAATTGTTCGTTTGCCGAGGTTGTTGGTTTTTAACTGGTCTATAAACAGTTGTTTGTTGTACAACAGGTTGAACTTGTAGCTGTCCAATGATTTCTCAACGGCATAGATAATGACATCTACTTTATTATCTGCAAAATGCTTGGCAATCTCATTGCCTTTTCGAATAGCCCGACCGTCCCGTTGGGCAAGGTCGCTCGGTCGCCACGGTGTATCGAGATGATGCACGGCAACAGCTCTTTTTTGGGCATTGACACCTGTACCCAACATACTGGTAGAACCGAACAGTACACGGACTTTGCCCTCGTTCATACCTTTGACAAGTTCCTTTCTTTGTTTATCATTCTTTGCTTCCTGTATAAAGCGTACTTCGTGTGCAGGAATATTGTGGTCTTCCACAAGTTTGCGTTTGATTTCGGAGTACACATTCCACTTGCCCGTTTTATAAGTTCCCAAATCGGAAAAAACGAATTGTGTTCCTTGCTGTGCATTATATTGGTTGTAATACTTGGCAATGTTTGCCGCACAATGCGAAGCCTTGTTATCGGCGTGATCGTCGTACTTGCCGCTTACCATTCGCATATCGAGCGACATTTTTCGGGCATAGTCCGTGGCGATGAGCATCTTTGCTTTTTCTTCCCGTGGGGATAAGGGCTCTCTTCCCAATAAAGTGGCATTACCGGTTTTGGCAAACTCCATCAGTTTTTGGATAAATCCTTCCTGATCAGGTGTAGGTGGAATATTATACAGTATCTCGTTCTTTTCAGGACGGTCGATGCCAATATCTTTCGCCGTCCGGTAATCCGTGATTTCAGTGTAGAACTGTGCCAGTTCCGGCACTTTGATAAAGTAGCGGAAACGCTCTTTGGCCACAATATTGTTTGCTACCGAAAATTCATAATCGGTTGTTTTCTTTGCATAGATAGCTGCCCACGCATCAAAGGAGTGAATGCCCTGTTTTTCCAATGCCCTTGGGCGCAGGTATTTGAACAGCAGGTATAGTTCCGTTAATGAGTTGCTGATGGTTGTGCCCGAGAGGAAGGTTGCCCCCATATCCACTTGGGTACGCTCCTGAATGGTCCGGATGGCAAAGAGCAGGTTCATTGCCTTTAGGCTGCCGTCCACGTTCCCCAAGCCGGCAACCCGTGTATGCCTTGTGTTGAACATCAGGTTTTTAAACTGGTGGCTTTCGTCCACAAACAAATGGTCTATCCCCATCATTTTGAAGTCCACTATATCATCTTTGCGGTTTTCAATATCGTGCCTGAGGGTTTTGAGCTTGACTTCAAGGTTTTCTTTCCGCTTGATTACCCCGGCAAGCATCCCTCTGGTCACTTCCTTGCCTTGCGATTGCAGGGCATCAAGGTTACGCTCCACACTGTCCAGTTCGATTTCGAGGATTTCCTTTTGTATTTCGGGTGATTGCGGGATCATTCCGAACTGATCGTGTGTGAGTATCACACAATTCCAGTCGTTGTTTTTAATATCGCCGAAAATCCGCAGGCGTTTTTGGGGAGTAAAATCATCAATGCCCGGATAGAGAATTTTGGCATGGGGATAAGCTGTTCGGTAGGTTTCGGCAATTTCAGGTATATTGGCTTTAAGTCCGATAATCATAGGCTTGTGAGCTAACCCCAAACGCTTCATTTCCTGTGCAGCTGTACACATCACAAGTGTTTTTCCGGCACCTACTTCGTGGTCGCAGATGGCACCATTGTTCAGTTTTATCATCCAGACGGTGTCCTTTTGGCTTGAATACAAGTCTTTAATGCCTAATGATTTACGGTCCAGGCCCGGAAAGTCCTGATGCGTTCCGTCATAGTTCGGTCGGACAAAACAGTTAAAAGTATCGTTGTATTGGTCGGTCAGCCTGTTTTTAAACTCATCATTCTGGGCGTGAAGCCAGTCGGTAAAAGCGGTACGGATTTCGTCAATCTTAGTGTTTGCCATTTGTATGGCTTCCATATTCCGTACCTTGACTTCCTTATCATCAACCCTGATTTTTTTGGTAATGTCAGGTGTGGTGTTGACCAGGGCGTGTTTGAGCAGGGCAATCCCGTCAAACGTTCGGCTCTGGGATTTGACGGCATATTTCTCCCATATATGCAGGTTCTTTTGGTGACACTTAACGGAAAAGTCATCGGAACTTTCAGAATAATGAACGAGTACATCCGTATCGAACAAATGCGAAGCAAAACGGCCATAAATACCTGTGGGTATCCACCGTTCACCCAAATTGAAGTCGAGCTCCTCAAACTCGATCCGTCTTGGCCGGGCCTCTTCCAGAACGATAAGACTTTTTTTGGCTTGTACATCATCTGGATTGTTTTCGAGATAGGTTCGTACCGCTTGAGCTTTCTCTACTACATTCCCTGCAATCCAGCGTTCGGATATTTCGTATTCTTTTTGGAGCGGGTTATAGAAAATTCGTCCGTGCAGGGCTTTTTTTAAAGCATCGGGAGTCATACCGCTGATTTCAGACATATAGCCTAAATCCACACTCCCGTATTTATTCAGCGATGCCGCTAATGCTTCTTCGGGATTGTCCGTCGCCAATGTTACGGTAGAAAAGCTTACAGGTCGGCTGAATATATCAGCCTTGTGAATTACACCACCTACGACACGTTCCAGATAGGGAATTTCCTTACCTGCACTGTCGGTTTTGATGAGTTTGATATTATCGGCACTGTTGAGGTTTCCGTACCTTTTGACAAAGGCATCATAGAGCCTGTTAAGGTTTTCCCTTTCCCCTTTATGTTCGGTTTGAAGTTTCGTCTCTTGGGTATAGAGCTGTTGGTAAACATCCCTCACTTCGATATAGGCTTCAGCTCTTGCTTTCTGTAAGGGAGGTAACTGCAATGTGTGGAAAACTGCCGTTCCGCCTGCTGTATCCACATCTTGCAGATGGCCCACCCAGCCATTATCCACGACAAGGCAATCGTTACGGTGGAATGATTGCAGTTCTCCACTATATGGAGCAGGTTCGGGAATAACCGGCTTATCCGCTGACCTATTCCCACTCCCTGAAAACAAATCGCCGATGGCTTTAGGCTTTTTACTGTTGGTTGATGTGTTTCCGTTTGTGGTCCCTTTAGAAACAACAGACGTATGAGGTTGCTGTATCAGGTCACTGAACAGGTTTGTCTGACGACCGATTACAGCTTTCTTTTTAGTCGTTTGTTTTTTAGGCCGGGTATTTTTTCTCTCGGGAGTGGCAACTGCCGGTTCTTCCGTATTTTCAAACAGAGCGAATATGCTTAGTTGTTTTGACCCCTGAGTTGTGTTTTGATTGGCTACAGGAGCTGGTAAAGGTTTTGGTTTCGGCTCAATGTTTATGGTTTCAACAGCCGAGGGTGTAAGCTTTGGTTTAATCGGAATTTGAATAACTGGCCCATCGTTCCGGTCACCTAAATATAAATTCAAATTCAGATGTTTTCCAAAATCTTCGGAAAGCATTTTTTTGAGGTCTTCGGCAATTCCGGCAACGCCGTCTTTATGTGTATAGATGATTGCAGGTTGTCCGTACGGGTCGGTATCTATTTTACGATCAGTATGTATTACCCTTGAACCATTCCGAAAGAAAGCATTGCTTGGAGTGCCGTATTTGGTCTGTTTGCTTTGGCAAAACAGCTCTTCCGTTTCGGTCAAACTTTGTTTTGCCGTGTTCTTTTGCAGGATAATCAGGTCGCTTCCAACTTCTGTACCTGCATATTCCGTAAACAGGTTATTGGGCAATCGGACAACTGAAACCAGATTATTTTCCTGCATCAATGCCTTGCGTATCGGCTCATTCTTCGGGCTATTGAGAATGCCCTGCGAAGCGATATAAGCCAGCAAACCGCCTTCACGGAGCATATCGGCTCCTTTCAGAAAGAAGTAATTATGGATGCTTCGGGCTGCCTGTACTTTTGATGGCTCTTTGCTTCGGGAGTAGGAAAGGTCGAATACCGAAGTATCGCCGAAAGGAATATTACTGGCGATCACATCATAGCTATTTTGTTCTCTTTCGGGGATTTCCTCGAAACCGCTTACACGGATATTGCTTTCGGGATATAGCTGTTTTAAAATCTTGCCCGTGAGCAGATCCTTTTCATAAGCGGTAACATTTACCGATTGGTTTTCTGAAAAGGATTCTATGAATGAGCCGATACCTGCGGAGGGATCCAGGAATTTATCAATGCTCAGGCCGCTATCACGTAATGTTGAGGAAATAGCATCTATGATCTGTGGGGGTGTATAAAAAGCCGTCAGTACCGAGCTTTTCATACTATCCACATACCTGCGATATTGCTTTTTATCGGAGGAATAGTCTTTCAGTAGTTGGAGGAGCTCCTGCGTAAGTGGAAAAAGTCCGTGTTCGGTCTTTCGCCAGTAGTTAATGTCAATCGGGTTCTCAACGGGATTAAGCACGAATTTAAGACCGCCAAATCCGCTGTATTGCATCATTAGCAGCCTTTCACCCGTAGTAGCTTTACGGTTCTCCTTTTCAAGTTTAAAAGCAATTTTAAGGGCTTCAATGTTCTGTTGGAGATGTTGGCGCTTATTGAAGGCCATTTTCTTCGATCCAAATCTGAATGGTTCCGGTCAGTTCCGTGTAGAGAAATTCAAATTCAGGACTGTTGGCAAAATCTTCTGTCAATGGGTATTTTTGAAAAATGGATTCACAGACAGGAAGCATTTTCAGGGCAAAAGGTCGTAGTTCTTCATCTGCCATAATCGTATCAAACTCATGGCATACAACCTTGAAAACTGTATCAAATTTTGAATAATGTAATCCTTCAAATAAAATGTATTCGGCTATTTCATTACATTGGTCTATTTTATTGCCTGCTATAAAAGCCCCTTCATAGGCGTTGGCTGCCCGGCGGGAGCGCTGTGTTATGAATGCCTTGTTACCTGATAATTCTGGAAAGCTTGTATTAAGAAGCTCCCGTAGTCTTAGCTCATAGTAAGACAAGTCTTTTTTTTCTGCCATAATTTTTGGTTTTGATAATGTGATGTAGCTTGATTAAATGCCGTGGTAAAAATAGATGGTAGAAAACCCGAGATAGGCTTTAGGGTATTATTTGACTTTAGTAGGCGTTTATTGGCTTGCTTAGGGAAGTAAGTCTTTACACTTCAGTATTTCTTATATGTTCTCCTCTTTTAGAATTGTCTAATATAGAAGTACAAAGTTTTGGGTGTTATTAGCTCTTAATCATCTCAATCACCCGCATATAAAAATCTGCATAACTATCACAGGGAATAGGGATAATAGTAATCTTAAAAGATTTTAAAATATCTGTGATGGCTCTATCTTTCTGTAAGGCAAGTTTTCTCTTGAAAAGCTTGTTGAAGCGTTTTTCATCAATTTTTTTATTGAATATCCGTTAAGTATCATAATCCTGTAATGTTAGCAATAACAACTCTTTCGAAGATTTTTTCTCCAAAATACCTTCGATTAAGCTTATATACAAACTCATTGAGATA
>ERZ869909.290-NODE-290-length-70135-cov-9.193825_pt1 | contig 70135 bp, 39 predicted proteins | sample MGYA00520892_ERZ869909 | MGnify/ENA primary metagenome ERZ869909 (study PRJEB32215, sample SAMEA104723947) | bioreactor metagenome | biome: bioreactor; feature: anaerobic bioreactor; material: water | place: China | collected 2015-03-12 ...
TCTCCGAGCTCGACCGCACCCTGCTCAAAAAAATATTCTCTGCCATCGCCGCCCACCTGAGCCGCATGGCTGGGGAGCTAAGGAGAGTTTAGTCAAATGCAGTGGCGGGGTGACAGAAAGTCGCCCCGCCACTAAGTACCGTCTACGGCTTACAACCGCACCGGCCGTTCGTTCTCATCTACGGCGGCAAAAATGAAGGTGGCTTCCAGGGATTTTTCGGTGGTGCCCGAGTGCGGAATTTCCTTGTGAATCTCTACCCTGATGGTGAGTTTTACCGGCCCGGCATCCACAACCCGTCCCACCACATTGGCTACATCGCCCATCTTCAGGGGTTTCAGAAACCGGATGTTATCGACCGACACCGTGACCACATCGCGGGGGGTATAGCGCTGAGCTGTGATGTAGGCTACCTCATCCATCCATTTCATGGCTTCTCCGCCAAAAAGGTTGCCCCGGTCATTCAGGTAGCAGGGCCAGACCACCCGGCTTTGTATGGCTGTGTATTTTTCCATCTCCACAATAGTTTTAGAAAATTGCCTTCTTTTTTCTTTTGGGATGACCAAGGTACAAAAAACATTAGTCTGGGGTAAGGGGGTATGCAATCAAATCCCAATAAGATTTATTTGAGATATGCTCCTAAGTCTGCCTTGATATGGAATTTTCCTTCCAATTCTTATCGGACCACAAATATATTTCACCCTTCATGTTTTTCCTTTTAAATTAATCGTACCTTTGCACCGCTTTTGTGTCGGGCTTGCATGTTTTCCGTTGCGGAAAAATAAAACACTGGGAGTCAAAGCCGGACACTATTATTAATATAATTTGTTGTCCATGAGTCTTTGCCCTGCAATGGTTTTTATTGCAAGTCAACAAAAGGTTAAAGAAGATACTCCTCTGCAAAGTCAGTCTGCGATTTTTCAAGACAATTCCTGCTGACACCTTTTCCCAACTCATACGATTATTACTGGAATTTATAACCCGGGCGTGGTATGCATCCTTGTGAGATAGCTGTGCCCAAAACAAAATTGTTTAAATGACTAATCCTTTGTTATTCTCAGACCTTTTTCTAAGCGAAGAATTGCTGAGAGCGATTACCGAAATGGGCTACGAAACCCCCAGCCCCATTCAATACCAAGCTATTCCCTCCGTACTGGAAGGCCTCGATGTTATTGGCCAGGCTCAAACCGGCACCGGAAAAACCGCTGCTTTTGGCCTACCCATACTGGACAAGATAAATCCATCAGAAAAGAAGGTACAAGCCCTCATTCTTTGCCCCACACGCGAACTATGCGTGCAGATTACCGGCGAACTGGAAAAAATGGCTAAATACAAAAAAGACATCAGGGTATTGTCGATTTATGGAGGCGACTCCATGATGCGCCAGACCCGAGGACTGAAAGATGGTGCCCAGATTGTTGCCGGTACCCCCGGCCGTGTTATGGACCACCTGCGCAGAGGGAGCCTCAAGATCAACAACCTGAAGATTGTTGTACTGGATGAAGCCGATGAAATGCTCAATATGGGCTTCCGCGAAGATATTGAAACCATCCTTGTAGATACGCCTGATCAAAAGCAGACCGTATTGTTTTCGGCTACCATGTCGAAACCCATTATGGAAATCAGCAAGAAATTCCTGAATGCACCCCGTATCATTAAGGTGATGAACGACAGCGTTGCAGCCAGCACCATCGAACAGATGTATTTTGAAACCCGCGGCAACCGCAAGAGCAAACTCGTTGCCGACCTCATTCAGATGCACGATTTCAAACTCTCACTGGTGTTTTGCAATACCAAGGCTCGTACCGACAGTACTACCGAAGAACTGCGCGAAGCGGGACTGAAAGCTGAAGCATTGCACGGCGATTTGAGCCAGAACCTCAGAAACCAGGTACTCAACCGTTTCAAGAAAAACGAAATCAACATCCTGGTTGCTACCGATGTGGCTGCCCGTGGTCTGGATGTAAATAATGTGGATGCGGTTTTCAACTTCGACCTGCCCCACGACAACGAATACTACGTGCACCGTATAGGTCGCACAGGCCGTGCCGGTAAGACGGGAAAGGCTTTCAGCTTTGCCGAATCGCGCAAGGATGACCGTAAGATAATGGAGCTGGAACGTTTCCTCAAGATGCGTATTACCCGCGAAAACCTGCCCAACCCCACCGATCTTATCGAATCGCAGCTTACCCGCCTGGAAAGCACCCTCATGGCCATTGCCACAGAAAATCATCTTGCAGACTACGAGAAAGTATTGCATCGCATGTACCAGAATGGCTTTGACCCCCATTTGCTGGCCGCTTGCCTGCTGAAAAGCAAACTGGACGAACAGGGAATCAAACTCAATGTTCCTGCCCCGGTACGCGAACCTCGCAAAGAAAAAGAAAGAACCAAAGAGAGAGAAAGATCTGCTGCTCCCCGCTACGAACGCGATGATAGCACAGGAAATGAATCGAAGGTAAGAATGCACATTGCTGTGGGCCGTAAAGACCGCATTAAACCTGGCGACATTGTGGGTGCCATTACAGGTGAGTGCAAAATCTCGGGCCGCGAAATCGGTGTAATCGATATGTTCGACCATTTCAGCTATTTCGAAATTTCCGAAAGCCAGGTTAGAAAAGTCCTGAAGGGATGGAAGAAAAGCACCATAAAAGGCAAAAAAGCCATTCTTACAGTAGCCAGAAACTAAGGCTAACAGCTTATTGCTAAAAACCAAAAGCGATGGAGTGATATACAGTCACTCCATCGCTTTTTTTATAATTGACACATCATTTCCCTGAACTCAGTCGTTCAAGATTTTGGGCAGTTCTTACCAGGTTGATAAACTCGGCCCGGTATCCTTCATGGTCTTCTCCTTTGGCAGCCAGCGCTCTCTCAAGAATACTTTCCCAGGAGGCCTGGGCTTTGTAGGGAGAGTGGCGCAGCAGCAGCCCAAACTCAGCCACCGCAGCAGCAAACCTGAAGTCGGCAGAGGTGCGGTGCAGCGGCACCACCCTGCCGCGAACCGGCAAATCGAACATTACACTTCGATCGCTATCGGGGGCCTTGTAGCGTGCCTTTACAGTAAGCAACTCTGCAGAAGCATTGGGGTGCACCGGCTCAGGGTTGGATTGATAGCGAAGGGGATCAACACCAGGGATGGGCACAGAAGCACCCGCAGGAATGATTTCATACAAGGCCGTAACACTGTGCCCTGCACCCATCTCCCCGGCATCTTTGGTATCATCGTTAAAATCTTCGTTGTTTAGCCGGCGGTTTTCATAGCCAATAAGGCGATAAGCCTGTACCCGGGCCGGATTGAACTCAATTTGCAGCTTTACATCTTTGGCCAGGGTAAACAAGGTGCCCGCAAACTCACTCACCAGTACCTTGCGTGCTTCCTGTATGTTGTCGATATAGGCGTAGTTGCCGTTTCCTTTGTTGGCAATGATCTCCAGCCGGTCGTCCTTATAGTTGCCCATACCAAAGCCCAGCACGGTGATAAATACTCCCTTCTGGCGTTCACGTTCCACCAGCCGTTCCATGGCTGCATTGCTGCTCTCACCCAGGTTGAAATCGCCGTCGGTGCAAAGGATGATCCGGTTGTTGCCTCCCTCAATAAAGTTGCGTTCGGCCACTTCATAGGCCATGCGCAGGGCCTGTCCACCGGCGGTTCCTCCTGCTGCCTGAAGACTTGCAATGGCATCGAGTATGCGCTGCTTGTGCCTGGCAGGAGTAGACTCCAGTACTACACGGGTCTGCCCTGCATACACCACAATGGAAACTTTGTCGGTGGGCCGCAGCTCTTCCACCAGCATATTCATTGCAGTTTTTACCAGCGGCAGGCGGTTGGCAGGCCTCATGGAACCGGAAACATCGATAAGAAAGACCAGATTGGAAGGAGGAAGCTCCGATTTATCAATATTGCGGGCCTGCAATCCCACATGCAACAGCTGGGTTTGTGGATTCCACGGGCACTGCGATAGTTCAGTATGAATACCAAAAGGATGCTCCCCTTCAGGCTCAGGATAGCTGTAAGCGAAATAATTGAGCATCTCTTCGATACGCACAGCATCCTGCGGGGGCAAACTTCCGCCGTTGATAAAACGACGGATATTGCTGTAAGAGGCATTATCCACATCGATGGAAAAGGTTGACAACGGATTGAGCCTGGTATCTTTGAATCCGGTTTCGTGCACGGTGCTGTAGGACTCGGTGTTAAAGCCGGGATCGTGCACCATCACCGGAGCATACATTACATTGGGGCTCATTTCGGCATCAACAACAATTGCCCCTACCCTGGAAGCATCCCTTCCTCTTCTGCGCAGTGTGGTGCCATACCCGGTAACCACAACTTCTTCCAGCGATGCTATTGCCGGAAACAATTGCACATTGATTTGCCGGCGGTTGCCAATTTCAGCTTCGTGGGTCTGATAGCCTATGAAGGCGAACACCAATACCTGGTCGCCGGGGCGCACCTCAATGGAAAAGGTACCATCATGACCAGATACAACCCCCTGGCTGGTTCCTTTTACAAAAACAGACACACCCGGCATCGGCTGGCCTGTTTCATCAATTACCAAACCCGAAACCACACGGTTCTGGGCCAAAGACAAACTGCAGGAAAACACCAGCAGTAGTACGAAATTTACGATGATCTTTTTCATAATTCCTGATTTTTTAATAGTGGATAATCAAATTCAACTCTATGTCTTTAGGTTTTTTGTTTAATTTCACCCGTAAATAATTTGTTTTAAATAGGTCGTATGCCTGCCCCGTTTATGCGGGGGAACTCCATGTTTGCTGTTTTGGCTTCGCCGAGCTCTGCCGCAGATGCGGTATCGATTGATAGGTATTTGTGTTTAATTCGCAAACATGTTCGTTTCACCAGCAGGATGCATACAATTGGGACATTCCACAAAATCTGAAGAATTTTTTGTGCACTTTTTTTATTAATCACTAGTATTTAACTTGTTACGCATATTTAAAAAAAGCAGAAATGAACTTTCTGATCAGGAATTGCTGGAAGCATTTCAAAAAGAGGGCGACACCCGGATCCTGGCAGAGTTGTATACCCGATATACCCACATGGTGTATGGGGTTTGCATGAAATACTTTGCGGATGCCGATGATGCCTCTGATGCTGTGATGAATATTTACGAAAAACTTTGCACAGATATTCACCGGCATCAAATCCTGAAATTTTCAACCTGGCTCTATGTTTCTACGCGCAACCATTGCCTGATGGAGCTTCGCAGCCGCAAAACCCGCGAAAAGCATCAGGAGCTATGGCAAAATGAGCAACTCCTTTTTATGGAATCGCAGGAATTTGTGCATCCTATCGACGATGGAGAATTGCACTCAAAACAATTAAAACTATGCCTGGATCAGCTTAAAAAAGAACAAAAGGAGTGCATCCGGCTGTTTTATTACGAGAATAAGTGTTACCTTGAAATTGCCCGAACACTACAACTGGAGGAGAAAGCAGTAAAAAGCCACCTGCAGAATGGCAAGCGCAATTTGAAAATCTGTATGGAGAATGTCCATGAGCAAAAAGAAGCATAATATACCGTCCTTGCAGCAATTCCTGGATTACATCCACAGGCGGATGGATTCCCGGCAACAGCATTCTTTTGAGCAGCAGATGCAGAAAGATGCTTTTGCAGAAGAAGCCATGGAAGGTTTAACGATGCTGGACGAGGACAGGATACGAAGAGACATTGACCGGCTCAACCAGAACATCAGGGGCACAGGCCGGTCAAAACGCGCTATATGGCTGGGATCCATTGCAGCAAGCATAGCACTGCTTGTGGTGGTGAGTACAGCATTCTGGGCGGTGGAGCGCACACGCAAATTGCAGGAGCGAAGCATTCTTACCCTTGAAGAACCGCTCATTGTGCCCAATCTTCAGGAAGAAGACATATTCGGGCCTGACACACCACCCGACACAGCCCTACAGCCATCAACGATACTGCCCCACTCCGCTTCTGTGCCTGTTGCAACAGAAGATGCAGAATTCTACGTGGATGCGGAAACCATGGAAGAACCCTTGCCCCAAATTGCAATACGCAATGAAGAACCCCCGGCTGCAATAGCAGGCCAGCGGAGGGAGACCCTGATTGTGGCAGCAGAGGAGGCCCCTCCGGTTCCCTCAATGCAAAGCCCGCAAAGAGAAAACGATATACGTATCAGGGGTGTTGCAACCCAAACCACTGCCACCCATCGCGAACTAAAAGGCCAGGTGGTTGATGCGTTGGATGGCTCACCCATACCTGGTGTTACGATCCTTATTGCGGGCACCACACAGGGTGTTATTACAGATCAGGAGGGACGCTTTACTATACAGGCTCCGCCGGGAGAGGATGTAAAACTTATAGCCAGCTTTATTGGTATGCAACCCAAGGAGTTCAATGCCCATCAACTGGCCGAAAACCAAACCATATCAATGGATACCGATATCGTGGCCCTTTCAGAAGTAGTTGTGGTTGGGTATGGCACACAACGAGGCTTTCCGCAGGATTATGTGGAACCCGACTACAAAAAATCGACATCGTATCTGCCTCCGGAGCCGGTGGGAGGCCAGCGGGCATTCCGAAGGTATATCAACGAACAGGCCATTATTCCGCCATCCTGGGAACTGTCGAGGGCCGTTGTAGTAGTGGACTTTGATGTGGACACCCAGGGCCGGCTGTCTGACTTCCGGTTTATAAGAAGTCCGGGATTGGCTTTCGAAGAAAAGGCAAAAACGATACTCCTTGGGGGCCCTCAGTGGCAGCCCGCAACCCTCTCGGGTGCTCCTCTTAAGGAAACCGTAAGGGTACGGATGGTTTTCAGAAAATAATCAGTGCAAACCTTATTACAAGCATCTATGCGACCCACCTGTTATTTTGTTTTTACAGCACTATGGCTGTTGCTCACAGGCTGTCCGGCCTTACCTGGCGGGCATCCTGCCCCTTCAGATATTCCCGGCACCACCTGGAGCACCTTTGGCATTCATGCCCTGGAGCAAGACAGCCTGATGGTTGAGCAAACCCTGGCAGTTTTCCTGCCCAGCCTGCAACAGTACCCTTCTGTGGCAGAGCTGATCATCCCCCTCGGAAAACACTTCCTGACAACCCCCTATGTGGCCTCAACCCTTGAAAAAGATGGTGAAGAACAACTTGTGATAAATCTCCGGGAGATGGATTGCACCACCTTTGTTGAATATGTGCTGGCCATGGCCCTCACCCTGAAGGGAGAACAGCCCGGCTTTGCTCTTTTTGCACGTAACCTGGCCTGTATTCGCTACCGCGATGGGATCATCAGGGGTTACCCCTCGCGTCTGCACTATTTCAGTGAGTGGCTGCAAAACAATGAATCAAGAGGATTGATTGAGATTGTAAGCAATCAAATCAGCAAAATCGAATACCCCAACCAGGTCAGTTTTATGACCCAACATACCCACCTTTACAAACAACTGGCCAACCCTGCCAATGTTGAGAGTATGAGAATGATTGAGCAGCAGATATCTGCCGTGGAAATGCATTACATCCCCAAAGAGCAGATCGAAGCCATGGAGCATCTTATAAAGGATGGAGATATCATTGCCTTTACCACGAATATAGAAGGACTTGATGTTTCGCATACCGGTTTCGCAATACATCTGCGCGGAAGGCTTCACCTTTTGCATGCATCTGCCAGAACCCACCAGGTAGAAATAACAGCGGTTCCCTTGAGTGAATACCTCAAACCCATGCGGAGGGTAACAGGCATACTGGCAGGTCGTGCTTTAACCCCCATCCACTGACAGATTTCAGGTAAAACTACCTGGGCTAAATCTTAAAAAACCAGTATTTCCCCTAAACACATACCTCTTTATTATATTATTTTTACCAAAAATGGATTACTTTTGCCCAAACGCATAAAGTTGTCCGCAGACCATCACTATTGGATGCTTCTGCATTTCTACGGAAAAACCCACTCTATCCTCCTCAATGAGATAGAAAAGAAACAGTTCGCAATGAAATTAAGGTGGTGCCAGATCATATCCCTGTCGATTTTCATTTTAATCTGTAAGTCAGCAGTAGCCGACTCGCCAATGGATTTTCTTTATCAGCCAGGGAAAATTATTATTGGCGACGATATCAATTATCCTCCCTACAGTTTTCTTGACGAAGATGGAAACCCTTCCGGTTTCAATATTGATATTGCCCGGGCTGTGGGAAATGCCATGGGGCTTGAGATAGAAATTCGGCTCGATAGCTGGGATGTAATCAGGCCTGCACTGGAAGCCGGAGAAATTGATGCTATATCAGGAATGTTTTTCTCGGAAGAGAGAGCAAAAATCTACGGATATTCTTCACGACATAGTGTTTCTACCGGCGATATCTTTACCCGAAGAAACATTCACATCAGCACCCTGGAAGAACTAAAGGGTAAAAAGGTGGCTGTCCAAACTGCCGATATCATTGCAGAATATCTTGCGATCCATCATCAGGGGATCGAACTCGTAGAAGTTTCAACTGTAAAAGAAGCACTCACCCTGGTAAATAACGGCACCCTTGATTTTGCAGCTCTGCTCAAACTGCCGGGGCTTTACAGCATCCGCGAAAACAACCTTCGAAATGTAAAACCTGCCAACGTTCGTTTCCTGCCCAGAGATTACTGCATGGTGGTATTGAAGGAAAATGAAAGCCTGCTTTACATTCTCAACGCAGGTTTGCACATTATCAAAGCAGACGACCAATACCAGCAGATACACGATCGTTGGCTGGGGGTGTATGAAGAAAAAACTTTGGCAAGTTTTCTGATCCGCAACCGCATTGCCTTTTTAGTTACAGGTTCTGTGTTTTTCACCCTGTTACTCTTCAGCATTTCACAAAAATATCTGGTGAATAAAAAAACCCGTGAGTTGCTGTTGCTGAACGAAAATCTCAGGCAGTCGAACCATGAAATACAAAAGAAAAACCAATTGCTGGCCCATTCGCAGGATGAACTGAAGTTGCAGTTAAAAAAGATCCAGGAACAAGGGGAGATCATTCAATTTAAGCAAAACTTTCTGGCAAATATGAGCCATGAAATCCGCACCCCCCTCAGCGGAGTAATCGGAATTATTGACATCCTGGGCCAAACCAGCCTCTCCCGCGACCAGGCAGAGTACATCCACATCCTGAAAAACTCTGGAGAAAACCTCAGGGAAATCATCAACCAGGTGCTGGACTATTCAAAGATTGAAGCAGGCAGACTTCAGCTCAATAAAAAGGCCTTCCGATTCTCTCAACTCAAAGAATTTGCACATAATATGTTCCAGGGCCTTCTATGCAATAAACTGGTTTTTGAGAGTTCTATTGCACCTGATGTGCCGGAGTATATTGAAGCCGACAAAAGCCGTATTCAACAAATCATCAACAACCTTGTATCCAATGCCATTAAATTTACCCGGGAGGGAAAAATTCAATTCAAAGCAGAGAGGCTTACAGAGAGGGACACAGGGGATGAGATCTGCATCCGGATTTCAATAAGAGACACAGGTATTGGCATCTCTGAAGAACAACAGAAAGTTCTATTCAAACCATTTGCACAGATACATCAAAGTGATTTCAGAGAGTATGAAGGCACTGGTCTTGGATTATCAATTAGCAAAGAACTGGCCACATTACATGGGGGCGAAATTGGAGTGGAAAGCAAAAGTGATGAAGGAAGTAATTTTTGGTTTACCTTTCTGGCCAGAGAAGTTAGTCGACGGGATTTAACCTGCAGCAACCAAACTGAAAGCTTATCCCCGAAGCAAAAGCTGAATATCCTGCTGGTAGAGGACAAGGAAATTAATCAGAAAGTCATTTCCTTATTGCTGGAAGGATCTGGTCATTCCGTAAGAATAGCGTCCAATGGAGCAGTGGCTATAGATATTTATCAACCGGGGCTTTTTGATCTTATTCTGATGGATATTCAGATGCCGGTAATGGATGGCATTACTGCCACTCGCCTTCTGAAGGAAAAGTATTCAGAACTCCCCCCTGTAGTTGGGCTCAGTGCTAATGCCTTTGAAGGTGACAGAGAAAAATACATGAATCTGGGACTTGATGAATACCTCACAAAACCGCTCAAAAAACAAGATTTTCAGCTTGTAATTCAAAAAATAAGTAGCTCAACAAAGAATCCTCCCCGGTAGGTCTCAGTTTTCTCGAGACCCTTTATTAAGACCTTTTTCCCCGGAATTGAGCCTCCGGCGAAAAAGGTCTTTCTTTTCTTTGCACCCAAAACAATTCACAATAATAACCTCAAAAAAAAATAACAATGATTTTAGTTATGATTTTTGCTTTGCTTGCAGGAGTTTGCTCCGGACATTCCTCCACCATCTCAGATGTGCCTGTAAACAATTTACCTCAGGAACAATTGTTTTTCAACCCATTTCGTATTCAGATTGACCCCATGGAGCGGCTTCTCCTGGTAAACATAGAAAACGATCCGGATAGCCTGTACATTGGGTTCGAGCCCCAGGTTTTCAACGACAGCATCAACGGCACGGGCATGCTGGTGATAGCCTGGCGAGCCGATGGTTATGTTGATGTCTATCACCAGCCCGGGCTCAATCCCGACCCCGGCAAGTACGATATAGCCGGCAAAGGATTAAAGAATAAGGTTTGCTCTCCGTTGCATAAGGCCTTTTTCAGGGTGGAAGAGCAAGGAGTACAGGCATGGTTCAGCCTGGAAGATATTTGGGGCCGAACCATAGAAGTAGGCATCAGCGAATCAAACAGTACCAAAAGAAAACCCTTCGGACTGCTTGCTCCCATGGGGCAGGCTGCCACCCAACCATCGGCCATGCCAGTAGTATTGCTGCACGATTTTTATTTTGTAAGGCAAAAAAATACAGAAATTATTGTAAGAATAGATGGCACTGAGCACAAGCCCGATAAACTGCCAATACCCCTTGACAGGCGGAGAATGTATTTTGCCCGCTACAGCCCCGACCCACTTATTGCCACTTTGAATCCTGCCTTCTCGGGCATCTTGCAACCCCTGGCTGTAACCGACCCAATTGTGGCAGGCATAGACAACACCCTTTGTATCATGGAAAGCAACCATGGAATTTGGGGTCTGAAAAAAATGGAAATAGTACATGACCACCATAGCCTTACCCTGGCATTCGAACCAGCATTTCCCGACATAATGCTCCTTGCCGATCAGCAAGAGCTAACCGGCAAATTTACACTGGCAGGCCACAGGAGCACAGGGCGTATTGCAGGAACCTATCTAATCAGCAAAGATGGACATAAAGTAGGGATACAATTGCATCCGGGCAAAGGATGGAAACCCCGGGCGGCGGGCAAAGCATCTTTGCGGTTCCTGTATACCGTAGCCGGTGTTTTCAGAAACTGGCCCAAGTCGTACCTATGGACCGCAGAGATTGATCTTTCGGATCCCTCACAGGCATTTATGCAATCGGGCTGGGAAAGAATTGCACCCTGATCACAGAATTACTTTTTTGTGGCACGCAAATTGTTAATAAAAAAACAACCAATCTTACCGGGGGGATCCAACCCCTATCCCAATAAACTTGCAGACCCAATCCTTTGGGCAAGGTGCTACTACTTTGCCCTGGAAAAGTACAAAGAAAACTATGCACAATTTAAAAACACAAAACAATGCGTACCACAATTAACTTCAACAAACTCGTAAACCTAAAGGTGATGGTTGCCGGATTGGTTTTTCTGCAAATGTTCATGTTTGCTCAGGCACAAAGTGTCGATATCAGCATCTCACCATTGCGCTTTGCCGGTGTTCATGCCCTGCAGTCACAGCAAGGTATAAACAATGGATACCTGGTTTTACATACAGCCCAGGGTGGCAACTGGAACTATCAGATGTTTAATTCTGAGCTTGAAACTCTTACCCAGGGAACCCTTGAGGCTCCCAGATATTCTTTCTTTAACGGGCTGACCACCAATGGCGACTACACCCTTGTAAACTTTGTTGTAAACGCCTTTACCCAATCCAGCACCTACATCCTGCTCAACAGCAGAGGAGAGGAGGTAAACCGGGTTACCCGCAACGATTTGCAGATGCTGCGCAGGGGAGAACAGTTTCTTCCCCGTATTTTCAATCATCCCCAGGGAGGTTTCCTTGTGGTTGAGACCCTTCGCAAGGGCAACTCGGCAGGCTACCGCCTGGAGTATCTGGATACCGACCTTCAGAGCCGGTGGCAGAAAGAGTTCTTCGCCCAGCGGGGACATGCCCATGTTTACGACATTGCCTCAAATGCAGACGGAGTGTTTATTCTGGAAGCTACCGAACGCAGCAACCAGACCCGTAATGTTCGTTTGCACGGCATCCAGGCAAGCAATGGTACCCACCTGTATACCATGGAACTTACCGACGATCAATACACGTATTTCCCTACAGCCTTGTTGCCCATGAGCGATGGAAGTATTGCCTTGTCTGGCACCTATTTCAAGGGCAGCCGCATCAACAGTAAGAGAAACCAGGGGGTTTTCTTCCTTGGGGTTTCTCCGGAAGGCAACACCTTGGGAATGCAGAATCATCCCTGGAAAATGCTTCGCCCCTATCTGCGCACCTCGGTACCTGACTGGTTTCTGCGTATTATGCCCGATGTTTGGATCCATGCCATGGAGCAGGACAGCAACGGCAACTTCATAGCCATTGCGGAACTTTACCGGTACTCGGGGCAGGTGAGCCGCCAGGAGAGAGGTGAGATCAAAGAACAATACCACAGAATCCGTTTGCTCGACTTTATGCTGTTCGGTTTCGAACAAAGCGGACAAATGTTGTACGCTGAACGCATCGAAAAACCACATATGGTGATTAAACTGGACGCAGAATCGGCCGGAGGCTCTGGCAACCTCTCATTGGCAGCTGCCAGTGGTACATTGCGTCGGGGAAGAGCCATGAAACAATTTGACGCATTTACCTACCGGTTTCACCAAAAAACAGACGACAGCTTTAAGATTGCTTTTGCCAGCTACGAAGCCAAAACCCACTTTGCCTACCTGATGGACCTGAATTCCTTTGATGCTCTGAAAACCGAGCTTACCCATGCAAAGCCCAAAGCCATCAGCTATGCAGAGATTATTCAGTTGTGTGCCAATCAATCGGGGTATGGATTTATTCTAACGGAGCTCAACACACGTAAATTCGACGAATCGGAAGCCTACTGGAGAGGTATTCTGCCTGCCAGACACAACTCTATGCTCACCTATGAGTTTATGCCTTTAACAGGTAAGTTACGACTCAGTTTGCAGGAATTGCATACCGCCAAGTAAAACAGCCTGAAGATATTCCCCACAATTATAACCACCATTTTTTTCGGAGGTTGTCTCTGGAGCTGGCCCTGGATTGCCGGCACAAGAGGCAACCTCTTGTTTTATGCCTTGCAGGTGATGGGTTAGTCGGCTCTGCTGTAGGAATTTTTTGTCTGCGAAAGTTTCTGGTAGAGCAATTCGGGGATCAGAGGTTTGGTAATATAATCGTTCATCCCCTCTGCAATATATTTTTCGGCATCGCCCTCCATGGCCTCTGCACTGAGCCCGATAATGGGAGGGATCTTCTTTCCACTGGCGCGCAGGGCACGCACAGCAGACAATCCGTCCATAACAGGCATTTGAATATCCATCAGAACCACATCATAAGTGTGGCTCAGCACCTTCTCAACACCGATTTTTCCGTTTTCAGCCATATCTACCTGGCAACCCATGCTTTCAAGGATCAAGGAGGCCACTTTGCGATTTACCATCTTGTCTTCAACCAGCAATACTTTCATTCCAAGGGGTTGAAATGGAACAGACTCTTCGGATTTTTCTTCTGTTGCAGATGCATCAGCAACACTGGAGGGTTCTTCTGCCCAAAACGTAAAACTGAAAGTACTTCCTTTACCTTTTCTGGATACTACGGTAATATCTCCGCCCATCAGCTCTGCAATTTTTTTGCTGATGGCCAACCCTAGTCCTGTGCCTTCATACTTTCGGGTTCGTGAGTTATCGTATTGGGCAAACTCGTCAAAAATGTAATTCAGGAATTCGGGATCGATACCGATACCCGTATCTGACACGGCAAACTTCAGAAAGTGTTTTCCATGCATGGTGCGCAGCTTTTCTCCCTTAAGCACAACCGATCCTTCGGGGGTAAATTTCAATGCATTTCCCAGAAGATTAATAAGCACCTGCATGAGTCGTTTCTCATCGGCAATCATGAACCAAGGCATATCGGGTGAAAATTCGATACGGAAATCCAGGCCTTTTTCCCGGGCACCCAGAGCAAAAAGGTTATATATCCTCTTCTCAAGTGTTTTAAGGGAAACCTGCCCCATAATCAATGGCATTTTACCGGATTCGAAGCGAGAAAGGTCTAGAATATCATTGATAAGGGCCAGCAGAGAGTCGGCTGATTCCTGTATGGTATTCAGGTAATCTTCCTGGTCTTCATTGAGCTGAGTTTTGGCCAGCATTTTGGTCATGCCCACAATGCCATTCATGGGGGTTCGCATTTCGTGGCTCATATTGGCCAGAAACTGCTGTTTCATACGGGCCGATTTTTCGGCCAACTCGAGGTTTTTTTCCAGGTCCATGGATTTCACCTGGGCAGTTATGTCTCTTTCAAAGACCGCAATACGCTCTACCTCTGCCTTTCGATCGAGAATAGGATAAAAGGTGATCCACCAGTTTCGCCCATCCTTTTGCTCCTCAAAAGAAGTAATCTGCCGCATCTCCAGTACCGATTGAAAATAGCGTATCCGTGTGCGGGCAAGAGCTTCGGGCAGGAGTTCAAATACTACCTCGCCGCGGTAATCGCGTTTGCGCCCCAGCATACGGCCAAAGGCATTGTTGTAAGTAATGATGCGTGCTCTTTTATCCAGCATGATGATGATATCTTCGCTCACATTAAGCAAAGCGTTCAGGTCGGCACGCGATTCTTCAATCTCCTTCTGGGCAGCCACCTGCTCCGAGATATCCTGGCCGAAGGCTATAATTACCTCTTCTCCAAAGTATTTCCCTTTAAACAGGCGCACTTGTTCGGGAAATATCTCACCGTTCTTTCGTTGCCCCCAGTACTGAAAAACCACCTTCTCTCCCTCAAATGCCTTTTCAATAAATGTTTGAATGAGACCAAGATCGTTCAATCCCTCTGCATTGAGAAAAGATGGATCTTTACCAATAAAGTCTTTGCGAGGATAGCCAAACATCTTTTCCACACCCAGGTTTACATCAAGAAACACCCCCAGGCGGTTCTGGATGTATATGGCATCGGAAACCGAGTCGAACAAACCCCTGTAGCTGATCACGCTTTCGCGCAATTGCCTTTCCATTTGTTTTCGCAAGGTTACATCGTGAATGATGCTGTACAAAAGCACTTTGCCTCCCACTTCAACAGGGCCGGTAAATACTTCTACATCCTTCAACTCGCCTGAGGCCAGTTTGTGTTGAAACTGAAATTTAAACTGTCTGCCAGAAATTACCCTGTTCATACGCTCGTACAATTGCTCCTCTTCCAGAGTATTGATCTCTCCAATATGCATTTGCTTGAGCTGATCCAGAGAGTAGCCGTAAAACTGGCATGCATCCATATTGGCATCCACAATTTCTCCTTTTTGGGGATCAATTACCAGGAAAGGGACCTTGCTGCCGTAAAACAACTGCCGGAACCTCTCTTCGCTGGCCGACAGGTGTTGCACGAGTTCATGGTACTTTTCATTATGATCAAATACAAGGCAAATGACAAAAGAAGCCAGAGGATACACAATGAGAACCGGAAAAAACAACAGTCCGAAAATATTGGAACGTACGGAGGAGGGCAAGGTGATAAAAAGCACCAGCATAACCACATGAACGAGGAAACCCATGGCTCCATATAAAAGATACCTGTTGGTACGGCGAAATTTTTTCAACAGGTAATGAAACAGCACACCCACGATAGCAGATTGCAGAATAACAGATATACCCATGATCATTCCGCTACCCCCCAGATGTATTCTGTAGCCAGCTGCCATAACAGCAGCAATAGCAGCCGTAACAGGCCCCCCAAACAATCCGGCAACCGACAGGATGATCGATCTTCCATCGAAGATCACTCCTTGCTCATACACAACCGAATTATGCATCCCAATCAGAGTAAAAAGCCCAAAAACAAAACCACTGAGCAGTTGTATCCTTTGGGAGCGTGAATCGAAATTACGTACTATTAACATATACGCAACGCTCAGGCTCACAAGCAGAGCAATATTATTGAGGATAGGCAAAAAGGACATAGGATCTTTTTTCGGGCACAACAATCAACATCCGAAGATAGGAATTAATCCTTAAAAATCAAGCACCTTGCAAGTAGCAGCCGTTTTTTAAAAAACAAAACATTAGCCGAAAAAATGGCTTAATAAGGAGAGAAACAACAACTGAAAGCCCCAAAAACGGGTAATTGCTCTTTTTTAAATTCTTTTTCTTATTCACCAGCACCCTTTACAATTTTTCCACAAAGTAAACTTTTAATTCTGAAAAGGGGTGTATATTTGCAGCTTGTTTCATTTCAAGAGTTTCCTATGAACATCCTGATTGCCGGCGACGGAGAGATTGCATTGCATCTGGCCCGGCTGCTCTATGACGAGAATCACGACATCACACTGTTCTACCCCGAGGGGCAGGCCAATACTGTGAGTCAAAACCTTGATGTGCTGGTTTTTTCGGGCGATCCGACCTCATTGGACGATCTGCGCAAAGCCAATGTACGCAAGATGGATCTTTTCATTTCGGTATTTCTGGATGGGCGCACCAACCTGCTTGCGGGTATCCTGGCCAAAAACATGGGAGCTAAGAAATGCATTGCCAAGGTTAATGAGACCTCCTATTCGGTAGGAGAGAGCCGCGATATGTACAAAACCCTTGGAGTAGATTATGTAGTCTGCCCGGAAAAAATTGCAGCCAAGGAAATTACCAATCTTATCACCAATACAGCAGCTACAGAGATCTTCGACTTTACCGACAAGCAGCTGTCGCTCATGCTGATCCGCCTTACGGAAGATGCACAGGTTCTGGGCAAAAGCCTCAACGATATTGCGGCTGAGAACCAGGGGCTCGATTTCAGGGCTGTGGCATTGCGCCGGGGCTCGCGCACGGTGATCCCAAGGGGTGATGACGAGTTTCAGAAGAACGACCTGGCATATGTGGTGACCAAACCTGAGGGTATTGAGCACTTGCTGCGTCTGGGAGGGAAAAAAGAATTCTCCATCAACAACATCATGATCTTTGGTGGCGGCACCGTAGGCGCCCTCACCGCCCAAAGCCTCGAAAAGGACTACAAGCTCAAACTCTTTGAGCTGAGCACCGAGCGTGCCAACAAACTGGCCGATGAACTGCGCGGCACCATGATCATCAATGGCGATGCCCACGATGTGGCATTGCTGGAAAGAGAGAATATCCGTGCCATGGATGCCGTAATTGCTGTAACCAACAACTCCGAGACCAACATCCTTACCTGCCTGCTAGCCAAAAAATACGGTGTACGCAAGACCATTGCGCTGGTGGAAAACATCAATTTCATTGAGATTTCGCAAAACATCGGCATCGACACAATCATCAACAAAAAGCTGGCTACAGCAAGTTACATCATACGGTTTACCATGAAGGCAGAGGTAGTATCTACCAAGTGCCTCAATGGTATTGATGCTGAAATTTTTGAATTTCGAACCAAAGCCAATTCGCCCATTACGCGCAAACCGCTCAGTAAAGTAAAATTTCCGGAAGCGGCCATTGTGGGGGGGATCATCCGCGAGGGAAAAGGTATTATCGCCACTGGCGATCTGCAGGTACAGGCGGGCGATCTTGTGGTGGTGTTTACTTTGCCCGAAGCCTTTGATGCTGTAGACAGAATGTTCAGAAGCAACTGATACGGTTATGAGTACACGTAGGGAAGTCAATTTCAGGCTGATCATAAAATTTCTGGGCATACTGTTGATGCTCCTTTCAGCCTTTATAATTCTTAACCTTATATGGAGCTTATTCTATCAAGAAGACACAACCCATTCAATACTTCTAAGTGCATTAATCACTTTTGCATCGGGTTTATGCTTTTTTCTCCTGACACGCAGATATGATCAAAGGAATATTGGTAAGAAAGAGGGTTATATTATTGTAAGCCTTACCTGGATCACGATTTCTCTATTTGGGTCTTTACCATTTTACCTCTCCGGGCACATCCCGTCTTTTACCAATGCGTTCTTTGAAACCATCTCAGGATTTACCACAACCGGAGCCACCATTCTTGAAGATATTGAGGCTTTACCTAAGAGTCTTCTGTTCTGGCGCAGCACCACCCATTGGCTGGGAGGTATGGGTATTATTGTTTTAACTCTTGCTATTCTTCCAGTACTGGGAGTCGGGGGGATGCAGTTATTTGTGGCAGAAGCTCCGGGTACGACTCCCAGCAGACTTCACCCACGAATTACAGAAACGGCCAAAAGGCTATGGCTGATTTATGTGTTCTTTACTTTAGCATTGACAGTACTCCTGATGCTTGGTGAAATGAATCTTTTCGAGGCAATCAACCATGCCTTCAGCACCATGGCTACAGGGGGGTTTTCTACACGAAATGAAAGTATTGCAGCCTTTGGCCCTTACACCCAATACGTTATAATCCTGTTTATGATTATTGCAGGTACCAACTTTACCTTGCACTATTTTGTGTTAAAAGGACAGGTATCAAGATTATTTAACAGTGAGGAATTCAGGTTTTACATTTCATTGATTGCGATATTCACCATCATCTTTACTTTTAGTTTGTTTTTTGTCCATCAGCTTGGATTTGAAAGAGCTTTTCGTGATAGCTTGTTTCAATTGGTATCCATCATAACAACTACTGGTTTTATCTCTGCTGATTATCTTCAATGGAAAGGTGTCCTGTGGTTCTTGATTTTTCTGTTGATGTTTACTGGTGGATGCATAGGATCTACCGGAGGGGGCATGAAAATGATAAGGCATCTGCTACTACTCAAAAATACCACACAAGAGTTTAAAAGACTGATCCATCCTGATGCTGTTTTACCTACCCGGCTTGATGGCAAAACCATTCCACCAGATATCATTTATAACTTCCTTGCATTTTTCTTATTGTATATTGTTATATTCATGGTTGGAGGAGCCGTAATGTCTCTGTTAGGTCTTGATTTCCAAACAGCACTGGGGGCAACTGCCGCTACTTTGGGTAATGTTGGGCCCGGTATTGGTTCGGTCGGACCTGTAGACAATTACGCACACATCCCATTGTTAGGAAAATGGCTCCTTTCTTTCTACATGCTGCTGGGGCGTCTCGAACTTTTTACCGTATTGCTGCTGCTTACTCCGGCTTTCTGGAAAAAATAATATCTTTTGTATATTTGCGCCGGGAAAACCCTCCGGCGATTTTCCTGACACAAACTCGTTCCATACCCAATCTCTTGCAATTAAAATGCTTAGCATCTGCATACCTGTTTATAATTTTGACATAAGGGCACTGGTGGCAGATCTGCACGACCAGGCTACCTCCAGTCGCGCTCCCTTTGAGATACATCTGCTCGATGATGGCTCCCACCCTACCTACCGGAAATTAAATCGCGAATGCACCATTCTGGATGGGGTGTTGTACGAAGAACTGGCCGAAAACGTTGGCCGAAGTAAAATCCGCAACATGCTGGCCGAAAGGGCAAAATACAACCACATCATTTTTCTGGATTGCGATACCTTGCTGGGAGATAAGTTCTTTATTGTTCGCTATCTGGAAAAAGCCCGTAGTGGCGCCAGAGTGGTTTGTGGCGGATTGGTATATGACCCCATACCGCCCAAAGACAGTACCTTTTTGCACTGGCTGTATGGCAGCCATCGCGAAGTGCGCGATGCAGCCGTACGGGCACGCAACCCGCACCACTCTTTTCTTACCGGAAATTTCATGGTTGCAAGGGATATCTTCAGGCAGATCCGGTTCTCGGAGACGCTTACCACTTACGGGCACGAAGACACCCTCTTTGGTTGTGAGCTGGAAAAGCAACAGGTATGGATTGCTCACATCGACAATCCGGTGGTGCACCTGGGGCTTGAAAACAGCGATACCTTCCTGCGCAAAACCCGTGAGGCTCTGCTGAATCTTCACATCATCAACCCCCTGATGAAAGAAAAGGGTTTTTCGGTTAAGGGGATAAAGATCCTGAAAACCTGCCGGAGAATCTACCGCCTGGGCATGCATGTACCCATTGCATGGCTGTTTGCCATGAGCCGCATCAGGATGGAGAAGAATCTTACAGGCCCCAAACCTTCCCTTTGGGTCCTTGACCTTTATAAACTGGGCTTCTTGTGCAGACAAAAACTCAAATTTGGAAAAACCCGGAGCATCAAATACCCAACAATGTCTCCAGGTAGTGCCGGGTAATACCATAGAGCTGTTTCAATTCTCTGATCTGCATCAGGTACGCTTCCCTGGCTTGTTGCGATATTGCTTGTTTTCGGCCCACAATCATCAGATTTTTGGGAGTATGCTCGGTCGATACAAACTCAAACACACGGGTTTTATAGCCATGCGCCTCCATAATCAAAGCTCGCAGGGCATCGGTGACAATCTCGGCCTGCCGTTCCAGCAGGATACCATGTTTGAGCACGGGCGACACAGGCGGCAAAGACCGCATTTCTTTGCGGATCTGTTTATGACAACACGGAGCACATACAATGAGCCGGGCCTGTGCTTCAATACCCCTGTAAATAGCATCGTCGGTAGCGGTATCGCAGGCATGGAGTGCTATCAGAATGTCGGGGTTATCAATGGCAATGCTTTCTATGGTACCCTCAGCAAACGTCAAACCTGTATAATTGCATTGCTCTGCTATGGCATTGCATTTTTCCACCAGGTCAGCCCTGAATTCCACTCCGGTCATCTGCACGGAAAGGTTCTGGTTATGCACCATGTAGTCATACATGGCAAAGGTGAGATACCCTTTCCCTGAACCCATATCGGCCACCCTGAGCAACTTTTCTGATTGCAGCTGTCTTACCCATGGATCCAGAAGTTCTATATAACGGTTGATCTGCAAGTACTTATCTTTCATATCAAACCGCACTTCTCCCTGGGCATTGGTAACTCCCAGTTCGCGCAGATACACATTTCCGGCGGTTTCAATCAGGCGGCTTTTGGTACGGTTATGCTCAAGGCTTACAGGCTGAAGCGGTGCAATATCCTGCTCAAGAAGCCTGGCCTTACCAGAGGGGGATAGCAGCAATTTTACATTAACATCAGACAGATACATGTCTGCGTGGTAAAAGTCCTGATCAAGGGCAGAAGCGATATGTGCCAGAGCATCCTCCAGGCTAAAGTTCTTGCTGATATCGCGGGTTTTGTAGCGATAAACGAAATGCAGCATCAAACCTTTTTTGAGCATTACGGGTGTTACCACAATGCTTTTCAAGTCTGCTTTTTTCTGGCGCTGCTGGCTCAAGGTAAGCTTTACGAGTGCGGAAGAGTGAAATGCATCTTTAAAAGCTAGAAAAAAACGTTCGCTGGGTCCGGGTTGCTGCATAAATCAGGTTCTTCAGTTGAACGACAAAAGTACTGTATTGCAACTGAAATAAAAAGCAACCGATTACAAGGCTTGCAATAAGCCAGGTTTTTAAATATTTTTCTCAGCGAAACAACACCATGGAAAAATTTGTACTTTTACACGCCCGTTTAAGGCTTCCTGTTGAGAGGAAAAAACCCAAACCAAATCAAAATCATAAGTTTATGAGAAAGACATTTTTTATCATTGCGACACTTTTCATTTTTACCAGCCTTCAGGCCTACAGCCAGGCAGATCGTGTAATCGGAATCTGGTTGACCGAGAAACAGAACTCGCAGGTTGATATCTACAAAAATGCTGCAGGAAAATACGAAGGCAAGCTGGTATGGCTCAAGGAGCCATTGGATGAAAACGGACGTCCCAAAACCGATAAAGAGAACCCTGATGCCAGCATGCGAAACCGCCCCCTGAGAGGCACAATATTGCTGAGAGACTTTGTTTATGATGAAAGAGCCCGTGAATGGAAAAGTGGCACCATCTACGACCCCGAAAATGGCAAAACCTACGATGCCTACATGTGGCTCGATGGCAATAACACACTAAAGATCAAAGGTTTTGTTCTAGGCATGCGTTTTATGGGCCGCTCTACTACCTGGTCGAGAGAGAGAAGTGTGAGGAACTAGTACAAAGGTTCACCAAGGAGGGCTCTCCCCTATTCTGATCTGAAATAATTCACCCCCAGTATATCGAGCCTTTGAAGGTGCAGGTGCAGGCGGGTGCGGAATTCATCAAAATTCTGCTTCCGGCGGGGTGTCCATAAAACTTCGGCCAATGCTATGGCACGGGGATAAGCCATGTATTCCACATGTTCAGGGGTAGGCATATACTCTGTCCAGACATTGCCCTGTGCGCCCAGTATGTGTTTTGCATCTCTTGCTGAGAGCTCTTCGGGAATGGGATTGAACTCGTACACCCGGCTCAGAGGTAAATACCCTCCAATGGCCAGAGGCTGTGTTTCCGGATCAGCCTGGTAATAGTCGAAATAGCAATGACCTACCGGGCTCATGATTACATCGTGGCCCATACGGGCCGCTTCAATGCCTTTCCTTACTCCTCGCCATGCCATTACAGTGGCATTGGGAGCCAGTCCTCCTTCCAGTATCTCGTCCCAGCCAATGATTCTGCGATCTTTGGTCTGAAGGAATTTTTCGATGCGCCGGATAAAATAACTCTGTAGCTCATATTCATCGGCAAGCCCTTCTTGCCTGATGCGGTTCTGGCAGGCGGAGCATTCCTTCCAGCGGGTTTTAGGGCATTCATCGCCTCCAATATGGATGTATTGCGAAGGAAACAGCTCCACCACTTCTTCCAGCACGTTTTCCAGAAACAGGAAGGTTTCTTCACTCCCAGCACAAAACACATCATCAAAAATTCCCCAGCGGGTTGCCACCTCGTAGGGTCCTCCTGTGCACCCCAGATGAGGATAGGCCGCCAGTGCAGCAAGGGCATGCCCTGGCATTTCGATTTCCGGAATAACCGTTATGTGCAACCGTGCGGCATAAGCAACCACCTCACGGATCTGATCCTGGGTGTAGAAGCCACCGTATGGAGTACCATCAAATCTGAAGGGGGGACGGCTGCCGTGCCCCACCAGGGTTTCTTTGCGCCAGGCGCCGGTTTCTGTAAGTAGTGGATACCGTTTTATTTCAATACGCCATCCCTGGTCCTCTGTCAGGTGCCAGTGAAAGGTATTCATCTTGTGAAGTGCCATCAGATCGAGATACCTTTTAACAAATTCCACATCAAAGAAATGGCGCCCCACATCCAGATGCAACCCCCGGTAGGCAAATGCCGGATAGTCCTCTATCCTGGTATTTGAAACCCTGACATTCCGAAGCGATGAAGATTGCTGTACATCCTCCAGAGCAGGAGGCAGCAATTGCCTTAGGCTCTGTATCCCATAAAAAACTCCGGCAACATCATCGCCTGTGATCATAACCCGGCGCGAGGTAATATCAAGCACATAACCTTCGGCCCTGTAAGGTTGATCAGCCAATGCCAAAACAATGCCCCTGGGGGGTAAGGACTGCCCCTGCTGGAATTGCCTTACTTGAATGTAAACGCCGGGAATTCTTTCCAGCATCTCTTTGAGCCACAAGGCATGATCTTTCAACAAAACATCGCCACCCGCCACAAACAGATCCATCTGGCCACCGAAAGCAAAACTACCGCGGCGGTTTTCCACAGAAACAGGTTCAGGGATAATGGACGATCGGACATGACCCGAAAAACCAGTGTGCATAAGCAGAAAGATTAACACAAACAACACAATTGAACAACGGCAGATCTTCATGGGAAAGAAATTAAGTTACAAAAACAGTCTGTGCACCATCATCCCCGAAAAGGGGCAATATGCAGCACCCAACACCTCAAACCACTCTCCATACTAAATACTCCAACCTGGCTTACTCTGCCAGACAGCATTCTCTTCATCGCAATTCATTGTATCACTATCATTTAACAAATCGGATGATGTAGTAATGATGTAGGCAAAATGCAGATTGTTGTACCCATGATGTATCTTCATGTTTCGGCCAGACTCACAATTAAAAATATCTTTAGATCAAAAAAATATTGTTGTATAAAACCGTTCACAATGAGTAAAGTTAACAAATTCGCAGGGATGGCCATTATGGGCCTTCTCTTTTTTGCCTGCAGCGACAACGATCTAAAACCGGAAGATCAGATCAAGGTACCGGAAGGATATGTGCTGGTTTGGAATGATGAGTTCAACGATGGACAGATCGACCCTGAAAACTGGACCTGGGAAACCGGAGATGGCACCGATTATGGCTTGCCAAAGGGATGGGGCAACAACGAACTGCAGATTTATACCACCCATGATGAAAATGCCAGGGTGGGTCTGGATGGAGAGGTTTCTGCGTTGATAATTACAGCGGTTCAACATGGCCCCAACGACTACACTTCGGCCAAACTTACTACGCAAGGCCTTTTCAGCATGCGCTTTGGCAGGGTGGATGTAAGGGCAAAACTGCCCAAAGGCCAGGGAATCTGGCCTGCTATCTGGATGCTGGGCGATAACCGCGATATTGTGGGCTGGCCAGGATGCGGAGAAATAGATATTATGGAAATGCTGGGCCATGAACCTGACAAAATCTATGGCACCGTTCATTATGTAGATGGAGACAACCGCAAAGGTGAAAACCAGGGTGTATTTGAGACATCAGGACCCGATTTCAGCCAGGCGTATCATGTTTTTACACTGGAATGGACACCTGAGACCATGGTTTTTAAAGTTGATGATGAAAAATACCATGAGGTTCAGATAGAAGATGACATGAAAGAATTTCTGCGCAGTTTCTACCTGATTCTTAATGTGGCTGTGGGAGGTTACTGGCCTGGATACCCTGATGCAACCACTTCCTTTCCGCAAAGCATGTACATTGACTATGTAAGGGTGTTTGCCAGGGAAGGATTTACGGCCCCGGCTCCGCCTGTGCTGAATATTGAAGAAGAAACCCTCGGACAAACCCTGGAGCCCAACATTGCCGATCATGCCATAAAAGATGGATTTGATGATCTGGGAAATCTTGAGATTATTGCATTCGGAGGGGGTGGCGAACCCTTTATCAGCACCTCCGAAAATGCCATTGATGGCGAACTTAGCCTGGTGTTCGACTTCCCCGGTGGCCATTGGGGTGGAGCCTATATCCTGATGGAACAACCCAGAAACCTGAGCCAGTACACTCACCTGGTTTTTGCACTTAATATGCCCGCCAGCCTGGCAAATGCAGAAATAAAACTGGAAAGCCCTTCTACACAGGCAGCTATTTTCCTTGAAAATTACCAGAGTACTGAACTCACCAGCGGTTTTGTTGAATATGTAGTACCGATGAGCGATTTCCAGGGACTGGATCTGATACAGCTGCGTATTCCCTTTTCCATCTGGAATCCGGTCGACGCACAGGGGAATTTCGTGACCGCAACCGTACTGATCGACAATGTTCACTTTGCCAACGTGAGGTAAATGAGGTGTAGGGTCTGAGGGATAAGGGATGAGGTGTGAGGATTGGGGATTGCGGGGTTTTATCTCTAAAGCAATTTATCAATCTTCTGCCACCCTATTGCATTTCACGTAAAGCAAAGGCATAGGCGCCTAAAGCTACAGCTTTGCTGGTTCCCAGCTTGCTGATGCCAATCCCGGTGCTCTTTACAGGGTCGTATTGCAATTGCTGCTGTGAGAAAGGTACCTGAATGGTTTTTTGTCCACCCCGGGCAAACCTATCGAAGTTGCTTTCTTGCTCCAGGTCAAAAACCTCCATTACCAACCTGGGGAGAAGATTGCCACCGTTGGTTTCAAAACTACCGTTCAGCTCGTTCAACATGGCAGGAAAGAAAAGCTTTGCGGCATTGGCCAGCCCTCCACCTATTACCATAAGGCTGTCAGTAAAAGTGACAATCTCAGCCAGGGCCATACCAAGGGCACTGCCAAATTGCTCAAACGATTCAAGGGCTGCTTGCTGGTTGCCCTCCTTTTCGCCGGTGGCAATACAATATACATCCAGGGGAGTAAGATTGTCTGCAGGCTTTTGCAAAGCATTGCTGTAATTGCGAATGATGGCACGTGCGCTGATCTGTTCTTCAATAAAAGACCTTGCATTAAAGGGATCACGGAGCAGCCACACTTCGGCAGCCGCACCATTCTCGCCCCGATAGAGTTTTCCTTGTGTCACAAACCCACCTCCAAAGCCGGTACCCAGGGTTACTCCCAGCAGGCTTGAAAACTGGCGGTTGCTGCCAGCCTCCTGCAGTTGCTTGTTAACGTTGGGTAGAAAACCATACATCGCTTCCCCATAGGCGAACAGATCTCCATCGTTATTGATAAAAACCGGTATGCGAAAATGCTCTTCCAGCATGGGCCCCAGTGCCACGCCTCCCCTGAAGGCAGGCAAGTTGCCCAGGTCTCCTATGATACCACGGGCATAGTCGGCAGGCCCCGGAAAAGCAAAACTTATGGCAGTTGCCTGATGCGGAAGTTGCTCCTTTACTTTCTCAAATCCTTTGATAATGGTTCGCAGGCACAGATCCAGATCGTGTGCCATGGAAGGCATCACAACAGGTTCAACGACCTCCTTTTCTCCCATAATGGCCGAAAAAACGAAGTTGGTCCCTCCGGCATCCAGGGTCATCACAATGCGGTTCTCCATTGAATTATGCATTAATTTCGGTTGTATCTGTTATTACTTTTGTGCAAATTTTACAGCCAGTACCATGATGTACAGGATACATGCTGCCGGCACCAGAAAGCCCAGCAACACATGAATATCGGCAATCGCACCTGTTATGGGAGGGATAATGGCACCACCCACAATGGCGGTAACCATCAGTCCGGAAAGTTCGTTGGTCCGCTCAGGCATTGCATCAACAGTAATGGAGAAAATCAGGGGGAAGATATTGGCAAAGCCCAGGCCTATCATTACAATACCGGCAAAGGCAAAGAACTGACTTCCGAAGAACAGTAAGAGCATACCCACAGCCGACATCCCTACACTGAATATCAGGAACCTGCCAGCCTTTATGCGTCGAAGCAGGAAAGCCCCTGCCAATCGACCCAGAAAAATGGGAAGGAAAAACAACCCCCAGGCCAGCCATAAGCCAAACTCTTTGAAATCATAAACTTTATCCATCAGGATAGGGATCTGCGCACTCATGGAAACTTCGGCACCCACATACAGGAAGATACCCAGCACCATAAGAAAAACAAAAGGATTTTTAAGCAAAGCGAGGCTTGATCCCAGGGAGGCTGGCTTCACATCCAGGCTTTTCTTCTCCTGTATTTGCAATGAATTCACCCACAAAATGGTAATGAGCAAGATCAGCGCGAACAAGGGAAAGAGAATGGTCCAGTCGAGCCCAAACCACACAGCAGCAAAGGGAGGTACCAAAAAGCCCAGCGAGGAGCCAATGGCTTTGATAGATTGCCCCATGGAAAGATTGCTGGAGTAGCGCCCTTCGGCAGACACATCGCGCATGATGGGGTTTCCGGCAACCTGCAGAGTGGTAGCACCGGCACCCAGCAAAAAGATCGAAACAAACAATGCATAAAGTTTGGTGTGCGATCCGGGCTCTATAACAGCCGGAGGACCATACATCCCGAAAACAATTGGAATGATCAACCCAAAGAGGGCAATCAACAACCCCAAAGAGAGGATAAACTTTTTACCCCTTTTATCCTGAAATACACCCAGTGGAATGGAGAGTACTCCAAACATAATAAAACCACTGGTGGTCATCAGAGAGGCTACAAAATTACTTACTTCAAAAGAATCTTTTACCAGCGATACCAGTGGCCCTACCACATCGCCGAAGCCCATGGCCAGAAAGGCCAGGAAAATGGGAAAAGTTTTGTTTTGATTCATGTTAATTGGGTTTTACGGATGATTCTCGAATGATTATATCTACAGGCAGGAATGCAGAGCGCTCATGGGGGGCAACCTCCTGCTTCTCTATTTGTTTTAACAGCAATTCAAAAGCCTTTTCACTGATGCGGTCGATGGGTTGTTCGATGGCCGATACAGAAGGTTGGGTAAACCCAAAGTACAATACATCGTCGAAGCCGATCAGTGCAATCTCATCGGGCACCTTTACCGAGAGCTTGCGCAGATATTGCAAGGTCATAGAGGTAAGGTTATTATTCAGGGCAAAAATGGCCTCAGGCATATTTCCTGACTGATAGAATTTCTGCAGGGTTTCCTTAACAGTTTGCTCAATGGTTTCGAATGGAGCCCTGATAAACCAATCGGGAGGTATTGTGATACCCGCTTCCGAAAGAGCTGACTCAAAACCTTTGATCCGGTCGTTGATGGTAGAAATATGCTCCGGAGAAATGGCGATAAGCGCAAATCGCGAAAATCCCTGCGTTAATAAGTGACGAGCGGCCATACGGGCACCTCCGAAGTTATCTACGGAAACATTGCAGGATTTCATCCCATTGAAGGTACGGTCGATCAGCACATGGGGCAATCCGGTTTCCGCCAGTTTGTTGAAATACTCGGCATTGTCCTGCGATGAAGAGATGATAAGCCCATCAATTTTGCGATCGCGAAGCAACCTGATCTGCTCTTTCTCTTTCTGAACATTTTCGTCGGTACTGCAGATTACAACGCTATACCCCTTACTCCAGGCATAATCTTCGATGTTTCGGGCAATACGAGAGTAAAACCGGTTGGAAATATCCGAAACAATCAATCCGATGGTGTTGGTTTTTCCGGTACGAAAACCCCGGGCCAGCACATTGGGCTGATAGTTCATCTCCTCGATCTTCTCTCTTACCTTTCGTTGGGTCTCAGCATTGATACCGTGTGCATCTGCCTTATTGTTTACAACCAACGAAACCAGGGTTTTGGAAACACCCAGGCTCTTGGCAATGTCGGCAAGTGATACTTTCTTGGTCATAGCAGTTGAATTGGTGCAAATATAAAAATAATCTAAAACGATTTAGCCAAATACAGGAAAATAATTCTATTTTTGTATCATTCCCCGGGGGTAAAAATAGTGGTTTATTGGTTAATAAATCATGAAATCATAGATTTTTCAATGCTTTTGTTTAGCTTTCCTAAACATTTTGACATATCAGAATGTGGCGATCCGGTTTCTTAACAACCCAGATACGCCTTACCTGAGAAAAAAGACTGCTTTTTACAATGGCTGCAAAACAGTACATAGCTTTTACACAACCCAAAAAAAAACACTTTATGCAAAGAATTGTATTCACCCTTCTGGCAATCATCTTACTATATGGTTGCAAACAAGAGTTACCACAACATGGTTGCCAGCACATTATTTTGTTCGATCAGGAACACCTGCACTTCAACCCTGAAAAATATGATGGCTCCGTAAATTTGGGCTCAAACGATTTAGTAAGAATTGCCAATGGAAGAATACTGCTTAGAAAGGTACAATTGCCAGCCTATGCAAGAGAGGTAAAAGCCACACTGAGGATTACTTTTTCTTCTGCAGGTGATCCCTGGGATAAATCAGGTTCGTGCTTTATAATACCTGCTCATCAGCAAAAAAATATCCTGACGATCTTCAATGGCGATCATGATTTCCCGCAAGCCAGTGAAGCAGTAGAGGGTTTTAAAGGAATTGTTGCAGGCGAAGACTTTTTACCTGCGGTAGAATTGATGCGCTTCATGACTCCATTTGGTGCAATCAGCGAAAGGACCCACAACCGCCGTCCGGTATATATCCCCCGCTGGGAGGAGCAGGTAACCTGGGAGCAGGATGTTACAGACCGCTTGTCGCTCATGGAGGGAGAATTCTGGATAGGCATCTGGGCCGACACCTGGACCAACGAGGGATACATCTTCTCTGCAGAACTTATCATGGAGGAAAGCCCCTGGCCCTGCGCCCGCAAAACACAAACACAGGTGCTTTCGTTGCTCAACACAGTATACTATATTGCAGGACAGGGCCATGTGGATATTTTTGCACGGAAAGACATTGAGATCGATGCTGAAATACCTGCTCATGCAAAAAACGTACGTCTGTTTTATACCACAACAGGCCACGGAGGTCACTCGGGAGGTGATGGATTTGTTGCACGGGAAAATATCATACGAGTAAACGGATCAGAAGTATTACGCTTCACTCCCTGGCGCGACGACTGTGCCTCTTTCCGGCGTTACAATCCCAGCTCCGGGGTATGGCTCAGGAAAGATACGGCATACTACCTCGATCCTGTAAGCCGCAGTTACCAGTATAAGGTAATTGAGGAGCGGATCGCATCCAGCGATCTGTCGCGCTCCAACTGGTGCCCCGGCAGTGTTGTACCCCCTGAAGTAGTTGAGTTGTCCAATTGGAAACCCGGCATCAATACCTTCAGCTTCAGCATACCAGAAGCACAGGAGGCCCGTGATCCTTATCTGAACCATTGGCTGGTGAGCGCATGGCTGGTGTGGGAGGAATGAACTTTTTGCACACAAGATAGAAAAGTATTGAAAGGAGCTGGTGTTACTTCCGGCTGCTGAGCCACCGAAAGTTTACCCCAATCCCCCAGCGCTCCTCAAGGATTGTAACCCTGGAAATGCTTCTCTTCAACAATCTCCCTGATTTTTCGGGTAGCATGCTCACGGTGCGATTCCTGGGCATCACTGTTTGATTGCTCCAGGAACAAGCGGAAATGTGTAAGTGCAGGATTTTTATCTTCGTAATAATCATAGAAATTCAGCGCCAGATAAAAAATAATCATGGGGTTCTGAGAGAAATGCCGCAGCATCTGCAGCCAGCGGATAGATTCCTGGTATTGTTGTGTTTCATAAAGATTAATGCCTGAAGTAAGGGCAAAGGAACCAAAGTTTGCACTCATGCATGAAAGAGAGGCCAGGTGAAAATAGGGTTGCGCCTGAGCTTTTTGTCCTCTTTCAGCCAGAATTCTCCCCTTGTAGAAATATACATCCTCTCCCACAAACCCATTTTCGAAAAGATAATCCATCCAAAATTCTGCCCGATCCAGGCTATCAAGGTGAAAAAGGGCAAACCCCTTGATCTTTACAATCTGTGGAGTAGTATCACCTCTGAGGGTAAGGAAGGCTGCATGCTCAATAGTTTGTAAATAATCACGCTCGCGATAGGCCAGAGTGACTTTTTGTCTGTGAAAGCCAAAATTTTCAGGGGATGCTGCTAATCCTCTCTCCAGAACCCTTCGGGCTCGAGGTATAAAGTCAAGTTTTATCAAAACATCAACCCATTCGCCTATAATGTTCTGGTTGAGGGTATCGAGTTTATGCGCTTTTGCAAAGGAACCTTCCGCAGCGGGCAACTGATTCATTGCATGGAACACCCGTGCAAGACGATGAGGGTAAACAGGGTTAGAAGGGTATCTCTCCGACAATCGGACAAGAAACTTCACAGCCTCCATATAGTTTCGTTGCTGGATGGCTATAAGTGACAGAAGATGAACTGCCTGAGTGGAATACAGGGTATCATACTCCCAGTTCAAAAGACTATCGCGCGCCTGGTCCAACCGACCCGATTGAAACAAGGTATTGGCATAAATCCACGAAAACTCCCTATCACCTACTCCCCTTTCCCGCAAGGAATCAATGTAATGCAAAATACCACTGTAGTCTTCAATTTCTGAAAGCTTCCTCAATTGAGCCAGATGTGCTTCCTTTTCCGACACCTCAGATCCCATCAGAATAAAGGGTCCGATAAAAATTGTGGCAAAAATGGTGAAAAGAACTTGTTTCATATCTCTAACAGTTAGTGTTGGATTAGCTATCCGTCTCAAACAGGCACGATTATCAAAAGCCTGCTTAAAAACATATAAGATGAGCCAGGATTACAAATCTAAAACTAATTTGTTAGTTACACAACTAATTTCTTAGAAATATGAGTATAAAAAAGGCCCTGGCACCCAACATGAGATACTACAATACTGCAGGATAGCCTGGCGCGCAAGGGCAACAAGACGAAGCCCCTAAGGTATTAATCTCCGCAGAATATTCAGGGCAGATCCATCAAACTATCGCACCAACACCTCCGGCGGCCTGTTTTCATGGGCTCTGCCGAATTCGTAGCTGGGCTCGCTGCCCATGAAGTACTCCAGCTTACCGCCCCGCATAATCTCTGGGTAGGTGATGTAAGAGCGCATGAGGTCTTTCCCGTTGAGGCGAATCTTCTGTACGTAGATGTTTTCGCGGCTGTTGTTGTGGGCCACGATGGAGAACTTCTTGTTGCCGGGCAAATGGATGGATGCCCTGTGTGCCACTGGCGAACCGATGGCAAAAACAGAATTGGCGGAGTTTACCGGGTAAAACCCAAGGGAAGAGAAGATATACCATGCCGACATCTGCCCGCAATCCTCATTGCCCGGCAGGCCATCGGGCAGGTCGGTGTACCATTCGTCCATGATAAATCTTACCTTGCGAGCGGTTTTGTGCTGCGCTCCCACATAGTTGAACATATATGCCGCATGGTGGCTGGGCTCGTTGCCCTGGGCGTACTGCCCGATCAACCCCGAAATATCAGGAGAGGCAAATTTGCCCAGGTCGCCGGTAACAAAAAACAGGCTGTCGAGTTTGGCTTCAAAGGCTTCATCTCCTCCCATCAAATCGGCAAGCCCTCTCACATCATGTGGCACCAGGAAAGTGTATTGCCAGCCGTTGCCTTCGGTATAATCGGTCCAGGCATAACCCTCGTGTATCGACTCGAAGGGGTTGAAGGGCTCCCTGAAGCTTCTGTCCTGCAATACGGGTCGCATAAAGCGGGTTTCGGGGTCGAAATAGATGCGATAGGCCTGTGCCCTCTGGCGGTAGTAAGCGGCATTGGCTGAGTCGCCGCGCAAACGTGCAAGCTCCGCAATGGCCCAGTCGGCCAGGGCATACTCCAGCGCTTTGGAGACCGATTCCTGCTCCAGGTCGGCGGGGATAAAGCCCAGCTCTCTCACATACTTCAGCCCGTCGTTGTCGATCAGGGAGGAGGTGATCATAGCCTGGTAAGCCAGCTCGGCATCAAATCCGCTGAATCCCTTGAAAATAGCATCGGCTACAACAGGCACAGCACTGTAGCCCACCATGCAATCGGTTTCGCACCCCATCAGGTGCCATATGGGCAATTTGCCCTGGTGCTGGTAAATCAGCAGCATGGAGTTGATCATATCATCCACCCTTTCGGTCTGTACGATGGTAAACAATGGATGCAGAGCCCGGTAGGTATCCCAGAGCGAAAAGGTGGTGTAATTGTTGAAACCGGGATCGGGATATACCTCTTTGTCGGTGCCTCTGAAGCTACGGTCATGGTCGTTGAAAAGCACCGGGCCATAAAATGCATGGTACATGGCCGTGTAGAAGGTGCGCATCTCGGCTTCGTCGGGATGGTAAAAATCAATTTTGGCCAGCTCGTGGTTCCACTTGTCGCGGGCCTGCTCCCGGGTTTTCTCAAAATCCCAGTGGGGTATCTCTGCTGCGATGTTGTTGAGTGCTCCCTGGTAACTCATGGGCGAAATACCTACTTTCAGGGAAACCTGCTCGCCGGCCTGGGTGGCAAAACTCAGCAATGCCACCACATCTTTGCCTTGTGCTTCCTTTTCGGAGATCAGCAGATTGCCGGGCCTGAACTCCAGCGATTCAATGGGTTTGGAAAGGATGATGGCGTAAAAGGTACGTCGGTCGTTGGCCCAACCCGAGGAGTGGCGGTAGCCTACAATCAGGGTGTCATTTACCTGCCGGAGCATGACATCTTCGGGACGGTCCCAGCCAATACCCATCTCCAGGTTGATGGCAATACGCGCTGCATCGGAAGCCGGAAAAGTATAGCGATGAAAACCTACCCTTTCGGTGGCCGTAAGCTCTACATGGATATCATAATCGAGCAAATCAACAGCGTAGAAGCCTGGTTCCACCGTTTCCCTGTCGTGGGTGTAAAGGGAGGCATAGCCCTTCAGCGGCTCTCTTACGGTGCCGGGCGAAAAGTGCTTCTCTCCTGTAAATGGGGTGATCAACACATCACCCAAAGCCCCGATACCGGTACCACTCAGGTGCATCTGCGAAAAACCGGTCATGATACTATCGGAATAGTGATAGCCCGATGTCCAGTTCCAACCCTTGATGTAGTTGGTGGGTCCAATCTGCACGGCACCGAAAGGCACATGGGCACCCACAAAAACATGGCCGTTGAAATCAGAGCCAATATATGGGTCTACATATCGGGTGAGATCTTGGGGAAGCTTTGTCTGGGATGTGCTGCAGGCGCTGACAACCAGCCCCAGGGCCAGCAGTATGAGGTTTGCTGTGGATGAAAATGGATTGTTTCTTTTGGCCATATGGATATTGCTAAATGGTGAATAGTATCTTCTGTTTTATCTTTTGGGATTGGGGCCCAGGAATATTTTCAAATGCCCTTTCTCCACCAGATCCTGGTGACTGATGGTGTAGTTTCTGAGGTTACGCCCTCCCAGCTCCATGCTCTGGATATAGATATTGTCACGGCTGTTGTTTACGGCTTCAATCACAATTTTGTCACGGCTGTAGTACTTCGGATCCAGATGAATGGTCACCTTGTCAAAAACCGGCGCGCTAAGCGTATACACCGGATTACCAGGCGTAATGGGATAAAATCCCATCATTCCGTACATCAGCCATGCGCTCATGGTGCCGGTATCATCGTTTCCGGGCAGGCCGTCGGGGCCGGCACCAAAATAGGTTCGGATGATATTTCGCAGGTGCTTCTGGGTTCTCCATTCTTCGCCTCTTACAAAATTGAACAGATACGGATAGCCCATATTGGGTTCGTTGCCCATATCGTACAGCCCTTCGTTGAAGACGTATTCGAGCCTTTGCACAAAATTTCTCCGGCCATGCAGCCTGATCAGCCCTTCGATGTCGTGGGGAATGGCGAAGGAGTATTGCCAGGAGCTCCCCTCATGAAAGCCGTGGACGGATTCGAAATTCTCTCCCTGTACCGGATCAAATCCCGGCATAAAGGTTCCGTCGGGCAACACGGGTCGCAGCAGTCCGTACTGGGGGTCAAAATACTTCCTGTAGCCCAGTGAGCGCTGGTAAAATTTGCGGTGATCATCTCTCTTACCAAGTGCTTGTGCCAGTTGGGAAAGGCTGTAATCGGCCACGTACAGTTCGAGGGCCTGGGCCACACTGTTGTCGTAAGGTTCCAGAAAGGGCAGGTACTCATGCTCCGCATAAAAATCATTGTCAGGTCGGATGAAATTGTACTTCCCCTGGGTGGTGGCCGATTTGATCATGGCCTGGTAGGCTTTTTCCACATCAAAGTTTCTCAGTCCGCGTAACCAGGAGTCGGCAATTACGATCAGAGCAGGATCGCCCTGCATTACGTGGGTTTCGCGGCTGTAAAGCTCCCACTTGGGCAGCCAGCCATGCTCGTCGTACATCATGAGCATGGAGTTGATCATATCGGTCTGATGTTGCGGATATACCAGCGTAAGCATGGGATGCACAGTGCGATAGGTGTCCCACAGCGAAAATACGGTGTGGCGGTTGCCCTGTGTAATGGTGGCCGTTTGGGGCGACTCCATGGCAGGATACTGCCCGTTTACATCATTAAAAATGGTAGGATGGATGAGCAGATGATACAAGGCTGTGTAAAACATCGTTTTATCCTCGTCGGTGCCTCCTTCCACTTCGATGGCGGAGAGTTTCTGGTTCCACTGGTTGAAGGCATCCCGGGCTATTCTCTCCAGGTTAAAACCCTGTTGCTCAGCTCTGAGGTTTTCGCGTGCATTTTCAATGCTCACATACGACACCCCCACCTTTACTTCGATGGCCTCTCCGGCTTCCACTTCAAAGGTGTACCAGCTGCCTATATCGTTGCCCACCATTTCGCGGTGATAGGTTTCGTAGATCTTGTATTGCCCGCTGGTGGTTGACCAGCTGTGGCGGTAGCCGGGGAGGTTGGGCTGTTTTTTCCAGTATCCGCGGCTCTGGGCAGGTTTGCTAAACTCCACCACAAAGTACACCGGGAAAACAGCTTCTTCGTAATAGCAGAAGGTTCCCAGCAATTTGTAGCCCTCAATTTCCGTATCCGACACCATCTTCACAAAAGCACCCGACTCGTTGGTGAGGCCATGGCCCAGGTTCAGCAATATGTTGGCCTGGCCTCCCTGCCGGAAAGTGTAGCGGCTGATCCCGCTGCGATGGGTTGCCGAGGCTTCTGCATCAATATCGTAGCGGTCAAGGTGGGCACTGTAATAGCCCGGCCGTGCGGTCTGATTGCTGAAGGGGGTGGCATATTGGTTGAAATCCACCTGCAGATCACCCATGGTAGGCATCAGGATGATACTGCCCAGGTCAGGACAACCCACTCCACTAAGGTTTACATGGGTAAAGCCCGTGAGCATTTTGTTGTTGTACACATATGGATTGGAGCACCAGTTGTCGGTATTGGAGTATTCATTGCCTTCCAGCGGAGCCACATTGAAGGGCACCACGGAGACCATTCCAAAGGGCACAATGGGCCCGGGAAAGGTAGCACCGTAATTGGTGGTGCCGATAAAGGGATTGACCCAATCGGCAGGCTGTTGCCCCCAAAGGGTTGGTAAAGGAAGTATAAGCGTGGCAAGGGTCAGTGATAGAAGCCTGGCAACCTTTCCAGTCTTGAAATATTTGTTTGTCAAACCCATATTCGTGATTTTAAAATGTTTTTCATTATTCAAAAGCATCGGCAAGAGACCGCACCTGCAGCAGGGCTTCAGGATTTGAAATGGTTTCCCGGGTTTCGAATACAACTTTTTTGGTATGACCGGGGATGAGCTCAAAGAAATTGTCGGTCCACCAGCCGGCAGTTTGCGGAAAATGGAGGTACACATTGCGTGCAACGACATCCGTTTCCAGGCTTAGCTCATAGCCAGTGGCCACCCTTCGGGTTGTAAAAGTGATGGCGGGTTTTTCCAGGTGCAGATTTTTGGGCAGTTCAAAGTAGTGATGATTGGCTGCAAGGATTTCGCCCTTTTGGCTTAAGGTGGCAATCAGCACGCTGCTTTCCCTGGGTGCTCCGTTCAGAATTTCCGCCACAGGCAAATCAACCACCAGATGGCTGTTGGTTTTTATGGTAACCGGTATCTCCATCTGGTTTTTCACCTCACCCTTGAAATCGTATACCGAAACATTTAGCATGGCTTCAGAACTTTGCTGCAGGTCAGACACCAGGTAAAGCATGAACCGGTCATGCTCGCTTACCGGCGCCAGGTAGAGGTTGCTGTAAGCCTTTCTGGCATAATAGTGCAGCGCCTTCCAGTTGCCGTAATAATCTACACTGGACCATGATGCTACCGGCCAGCAGTCGTTGAACTGCCAGTACAGGGTACCCATGCTGTAGGGCATGGCCTGGCGGTGTGCGCTGATGCCCACACGCATACCCTCTGCCTGTAAAACCTGGCTCACATACACGAACGACTCGAAATCCTTAGGTTCTGGATACCACCGCTTCATATACTCATCAATGGTTTCGTTTCCGATGGGATGTTTCTGGTGGGTACGCATCACTCCTGACCACAAATGCCGGTCTTCTTCCAGGGAGAAGGACTTTACGGTTTCCCAGGCCGGGAAGGACTGAAAGCCAAACTCGCTCATGAACCGGCTCACCTTTTCGCGGTACTTTTCGAAAGGCTCTTTGCCCCACCAAACGCCCCAGTAGTGGTTATCGCCCACCTGGGTCGATATCTCGTGCCCCCATCCGTACAGCGGCGATGAAGGCCAGTAATTGCGTGTGGGGTCTTCCTGTTGCAATACTTCGGGAATAAGATTGTCGAACAAAACCTGGTAGTTTTTCCAGACCTCCAGGCTATCGGCGGCAGTGTAGTTGAAGCGGGTCTGCCAGTTCCAGTCAAACCATCCGTTGTATATTTCGTTGTTGCCGCACCAAAGGGCCAATGAGGCATGATTTCTCAGTCGCCTCACATTGTCCTTGATTTCTTCTCTCACGGTATGCAGAAAATCCTCATCGCCGGGATACATAGCACAGGCAAACATAAAGTCCTGCCATACCATAATGCCGTTCTCATCGCACAGCTCATAGAAAAGGTTGTCTTTGTAATAGCCTCCGCCCCAAACCCTCAGCATGTTGTAATTGGCTTTCAGGGCATGGTCAATGATTTTTTCGTAATCCTCGCGTGTGAGTCTGGTGGGAAAACTCTCCATGGGGATGATATTGGCCCCTTTGGCAAACACGGGAACACCGTTGAGATGGAATTCGAAAGATCGACCGATCTCATCGTCTTCCTGCACCAGTTCAATGGTTCTGACACCAATTCGGGTGGATACAAAATCGCTGCCGCCCGCTGTTTTCATCTCCACATCGACCTTATACAAGTGAGCATCCCCCATTCCGTGGGCCCACCACAATATGGGGTTTTCAATTTCGAAATCAAGTTGCAGGGTGTTATGGCCGGCTTGCAGCTGCACATCTTTTACCGTTCTTTTAAAGGCCTTTTCCGGGCTGGAAACAATGAGCCGGGCAGATGTTGCTGCAGGCGCCACCACGCTGACTTGCGTGCTTACGTTGGCACGTTTTTCATCGATATGCGGGGTGTGCAGAAAAACATTGTCGATACGCGCTTCATTCCACATGCGCAGATGCACCGGACGCCAGATGCCAGAGGTGATAAACCGCGGCCCCCAGTCCCAGCCAAACTGATACTGTGCCTTACGCGAGTGCACCCTCTCGTCCTCAGGAAGCACATAAGATAGCTTTGCCGCCTGCTCCAGGTTGAATTTTTCGGCACTTCTGAAATAAATCTCCAGGGTATTTTCTCCTGCTCTCAGAAGGTCTTTCACATCCACCACCCAGGTGCGGAACATATTATCGGCACTTAGTATCTCACTGTCGTTGAGCTTAACACTTGCATGGGTATCCAGACCTTCAAAAACCAGTTCCACCTGCTGATTGCTCAGCTCCTGCTCTGTAACAGAGAAGGTTGTCCGGTAGATCCAGTCTTCCTTGCTGATCCACTGCAAGGAGTCTTCGTTGGAGCGGAAGAAGGGGTCGTCAATACGTTCGGCATTGAGCAGGTCGGTATGCACACAACCCGGAACAGTGGCAGGCAGCCAATGGTCCTTGCCGGCCTGGGTAAAGGTCCAGCCGGTATCCAGGGTGCGGAGGCTGACCAGATTATCGTCGGACGAGCAGGCCGAAAAAAGCCATATGCTTAATAGTGCGATGCTGAAAATGCTGTTTCTTATTATCATCCTTGGGGTTATTGTAAGTTCAGGATTTGTTTGTAGGGTATATCCACCACCTCTTTCCACAGGGTTTTATTGGGGGTTTCTGACATGGTAAAACGTAATACACCCCCCTGCATGATTTCCTCATGGGTGATCCAGGGCCGGTCGAGGGGTTTTCCATTCAAAGTTACACTTTCCACATACTTTTTCTCGTACGAATTGCCGGGAGCCTCCACCACAAACCGGCGGTTGTTGTGCAGCTTGATGGTTGCCCTTTCCCACAGGGGCGCCCCCAGGGTGTAAACCCCTGTGGCGGGATTAACCGGATAGAAGCCCATGGAGCTGAGCACGTACCAGGCCGACATCTGCCCACAGTCTTCATTGCCGCAATGGCCATGGGGTACCGGGGCATACATCCGGGTAAGTATCTCCCTGATCCTTTTCTGGGTTTTCCAGGCTTCGCCCGTATGCAGGTACAGATAGGCCACATGGTGGCTGGGTTCGTTGCCATGCACATACTGTCCGATCATGCCGGTACTGAAAATGGGTAGCTCATCGGTGGGATAGGGATCGTAGGAAAACAGACTATCGAGCCTCATGGAGAAGCGCTCTGTTCCCAGGGTTTCTCTCAATCCCTCAATATTTTGCGGCACAAACCAGAAATAGTGCCAGGCGTTGCTTTCGCAGTAATGGTCGGTATAATCGCGCGGCACAAAGTCTTCCAGGAAGCGGCCGTTGGCATAGCGTGGCCTGAGGAAACCGGTTTCGGGGTCGAAGTGATTGCGCCATTTTTCCGAGCGTTTCATGAAATAGTGGTAATCGTCGGTCTTGCCCAGGGCTTTGGCCAGGATGGCAATACACCAGTCGTTGTAGGCATACTCCACCGTTTTGGAAACCGACCAGTTCTCGTGGTCGAATGATAGAGGCACATAGCCATATTGGCGGTAGTTTTTAATGGGTGCCTGGTCCGACATGGCGTTGGATTTGGTTGCTTCAAAAACTTCTTCCATATCAAAACCCTCCAACAGCCCTTTAAAGTAAGCGTCTACTATTACCGGGATGGCATGGTATCCGATCATCATGTTGGTTTCGTTGCCCCACATGGACCACACAGGCAGCAGGCCGGTTTCGTGGTAATGGCTCATCATGGAGCGCACCATATCTGGCACCCTGTCGGGATGCATGATGGTGTAGAGCGGATGGGCCGCCCTGAAGGTATCCCACAAGGAGAAAGTATCGTATTTGTCGTAGCCCACAGCGGTGTGGTAGTTGCCATCGGCCCCTTTGTAATTGCCATTGGCATCGCTGTAGAGCGTGGGTGCCAGCATGGATTGGTAGAGGGTTGTGTAGAAGGTCCGCTTCCAGGTTTTGTTGGAGGTTTCAATGATGATCTTTTGCAGTTCTCTCTCCCACATATCGGAAGCATCGCTTCTGTAACGGTCGAAGTCCCAATGTGCCGCCTCGGTATCAATGGCCTTCATGGCGCCTTCTGTATTGGCGCTGGACAGCCCTACTTTGATCATCACCTTTTCACCCTCCCGGGTAGCAAAGCGCACATCCATTTTGGTTTTTACGCCTTCCACTTCGCTTCCCTCCACAGGTATGTCGTTCAGAAATAAACTTACTCGCTCAAAGGGTTTGGAAAAACGGGCAGCAAAATACACCCTCTGGTCGGCAGCCCAACCGGTAGAATACCTGTAGCCCACCACTGTCTGGTTATCTACGATTGTAAAATGGGTCTTCACCGGGGCATCCCAGTTCAGGGCGTATCCCAGGTCTATAATAAACCCCGAGCTTTCATCTTCAGGAAAGGTATATTGGTGGATGCCGGTTCTTTGGGTGGCGCTCAACTCGGCATTGATGCCAAAATCCTGCAGAAAAACCTGGTAATAACCTGGCTCTGCATGTTCGTTGTCGTGGCAGAAGCGCGAATAAGGTCTGAATCCGTTCTGGGGTATTCTTTCCACATCGCGGCTGTTGACGGGAGTAAGCAGGATATCGTACAGGTCGCCCGCACCCGTGCCACTGAGGTGGGTGTGGCTGAACCCGGTGATGATGGTATCGGGGTAAAAATACCCGGCAATGCGATCCCAGCCGTGTTTGCCGATGTCGGGGCTGAGTTGCACCATTCCGAAAGGAACAGTGGCACCGGGATAGGTATTCCCTTCTCCGTCGGTACCCATAAAGGGATTCACATAGTCGGTGAGGCGCTCAGCGGGTTTTTGCGTTGAACAGGAGAGGACGAGCAGCAAAAGGGCTCCCATCCATCCGATATTCTGTATTTTTTTTAGCATCGTTTCCAGGGTTTAGTATTCCAGAATAATTTCGTCGGTAAAGACCCAGGGCCGGCCGCCGGCTCCCGGATGCCATTCGGGCAATGCCTTGGAGGTTCGGGCAATGATGCGGGCATAACGGATGGTTTGCTCCACATCAAAGCGGTATTCCTGGATTCCGATATCATAATCGGCCGGCGTGGTGGTATGCTGTGAGGTGCCTATCACTGTAAAATTCCTGTTATCGTTGGATACGGCGATTTCGATGGCTTCCGGCAGCAGTATCCACGAGCCGATATTTCGCATAAACGACAGGCGGATGCTTCTTACGGGCTTGGCTGCTCCCAGGTCGATGGTTGCCACAATATCGTCAACAAAGCCCAGCCATTCGCCATCATGGAAGTCGATGGTACCTCTGCTGCCATCGAGCAGTGCATCTTTTCCACGGCCGGTGTATCTGCCCCGAGGTCCGTTTTCGAGGCCAATGATGGGATAGCGATTGCCCGAGTGGCGGTAATGCGCCCTGAAGAACTCCCTTGTGAGGGTTTCGCTGGGTTGCATCCCCTGCTTGAAGGCTTTGGCCTTGATCAGGGTGGTTTCTGCAAGGGTTATGGGGCCCTGGTACAATGCCGACTGCTGGGTAGGCTCACTGCCATCGGTGGTGTAATGAATGGAGACACCGGGTGTTAAGCATTCCATTTCAATGCTTACGGGTTCGTGAAACAAGTCTTTCTCCCTGGAGATAAAGGGAATAAACACCAGTCGTTCCTCCAGGGGTGCCAGTCTGAATTCGCTGGGGATGGATGACAGTGGGCGGTGCTCCGGTGCATATCCCCATTCCTTGTTGGGCTCAGTGCCCATGACAAACTCCAGTACCCCTCCCGCTTCAATTTCTTTATGGGTGATGTAAGAGCGATGAAAGGGTTTGCCGTTGAGCCTGGCCGATTGGATGTAAACGGCCTCGCGTGTTCTTCCCTGGGTTTTTACCGTAAAGGTTTTGCGGTTGCTCAGGTGAATGGTAGTTTCCTCAAACAGAGGCGAACCAATAATGTAATCACCACTTCCGGGGGCTACAGGATAAAAACCGGTGGCTGAAAAGATGTACCATGCCGAGAGCTGTCCGCAATCTTCGTTGCCGCTGATGCCATCGGGCCGGTCGGTGTAGAGGGAGTCCATGATAAAGGCTACCTTCTGTTGGGTCTTCCAGGGTCTGCCGGCAAAGTTGTGCAGATAGGCCACATGGTGGCTGGGCTCGTTGCCCTGGGCGTACTGCCCTATCAGGCCCGAAATATCATGGGCTGCCGCATTGGTAACGATGGGCTCTTCGGCAAACATCTGATCGATTTTGGCGGAGAATTTCTCATCGCCTCCCAGCAGTTCGATCAACCCGGCCACATCGTGGGGAGCAAAGAAGGTGTAGTGCCATGAGTTTCCTTCGGTAAAATCGCCCGAACCCAGAATGCTGCTTTCCATGGGATCGAAAGGAGTACGCCAGCTGCCATCGGCCCTTCTTCCCCGCAGGAAACCAACCGAAGTGTCAAACACATTGCGGTAGTTTTGTGAGCGGTGAATAAAAGTTTTATAATCATCCATCCGGCCCAGGCTCCTGGCCATTTCAGCAATACACCAGTCGTCGTAGGCATACTCAACGGTTTTGGAAACACTGTTGCCTTCTCGCTCCAGGGGTATAAAACCCAGGTTTTTATAATCGGCCAGGCCAATATGATCCTGCATGGCCGATTTTTTCATGGCTTCGAAAGCCAGATTCACATCAAAGTCGCGATGTCCCTTCTGGTAGGCATCCCAGATTACGGGGATAGAATGGTAACCGATCATGGTGCCGGTTTCGTTGGCCATGAGCTCCCATACCGGAAGCAAACCATGTTGCTGGTATTGCAATAGCATGGTTTTGATGAACTCCATGTTTTTGTCGGGCGCAATGAGGGTGTAAAGGGGATGCACAGCCCTGAAAGTATCCCACAGGGAGAAGATGGTGTAAACGTTATGACCTTTGGCGGTATGGATGTTTTTGTCCATCCCTCTGTAGCGTCCATCCACATCGGTAAACAGCGCGGGAGCAATCTGGGCATGGTACATGGCCGTATAGAAAATCCTCTTCTGTTCCGGAGTAGCTCCTTTGATGGTGATGGTGTTGAGATGTTCGTTCCATTGCTTTTGAACTTCTTCCAGGTAGGTTTCGAAAGACCAGTGCGTGGCTTCGGCCTCCAGGTTTTTCAGAGCTCCTGCTTCATCCACAGCCGAAATGCCTACTTTTACCATGAGCTCGCGGTTGTTGAGCTGTCCGAAATCCAGGATGGCCTTTACGCTCCGGCCATCTACTCTTCTGGACTGACTGCCCACCTCCTCATCGTCTCTCATAAAGGCATAACTGATGATGGGGTGCGAGAAACGGGCCACAAAATATACCTGCTGATCGGCGGCCCATCCCTGCGAAGCCCTGAGGCCACGGATTTCATTCTCGCCGGTAATCTCGATATACGTTGCCCTGGGCTGGCTCGAAATGCCATGCTTGAGGTCGATGATTACCGAAGCCACATCATCGCCCTGAAAATGGTACCGATGAATACCCGTGCGCGGAGTAACGGTAAGTTCTGCTTTTATCTGGTAATCCTGCAACATCACCGAGTAATAGCCCGCAGAAGCTTCCTCCTGATCGTGCGAAAACCGGGAGCGGTAGCCCAGGTCGGGGTTTTCTTTGGTGCCGGAAAACCAATGGCGCGTTCCGGTAAAGGGCATGATCATGATATCGCCCAGATCGGCGCCACCTGTGCCACTCAGGTGCAGATGCGAAAACCCGATGATGGAGCTGTCGGAATAATGGTAGCCGCTGCACCAGTCCCAGCCTTCAATGCCGGTATCGGGGCTCAGCTGCACCATGCCAAAAGGACTGGCAGGCCCGGGAAAAGTATGCCCATGGGCATCGGTACCGATCATCGGGTCTACATATCCGGTTAAATCTTCCAGTTCACGGGTTTGGTGCTGGCAGGCCAGCAGGGGGAGGAATATGGCAAGAAATAATAGTCCGCGTTTCATTATTATGTTTTGATTGGTGAAAGGTAAATAAAAACAGCTTTTTTAGGATAACGATATTTTGGGTAACCCAGCAAAAATAGAAAACTAAAACGATTTAGGCAAATTTTTAAAAAATAATAATTCTGGACAATCATCCTGGAACCGGAGAGTGTTACCGAAACAGAAAGTTCACTGGGGGTAATAACGATACCCCATAGTATCGAGTTAATATCACAAACTCATTTTCAGGGTCCATGCGTATTGGCAGGGGGGATTATTCCTTATGATTTCGGGGATCTGAATTCTCAGCTGGTCACCTTGCACCGACCACTGCAGACTGACATCACTGCCCAGAAATTCAAATTTTGCGTCTTGATGCACCATAACCTCATCTATGATGATCTGCGATGGAATGCCTTCCTCTGTTTCATTGGCCAGGTAAATAAAATACTGTTCGTTGTTCTTACCTTGAGTGTAAGCAATATTGCCTGATTTATAAGGCGCCAGAACCCTGGTGCCATAAATAGCCTCACCATTTACCCGCAGCCATGCACCCATCTCAGCCAGCAGATCATAGGCACCCTGCTGCCATGCACCATCGGGGCCGGGAGCCACATTGAGCAGCAGATTACCCCCCTTGGCCACAATATCGATCAGCAGATGCACACCTTCCCTGCCTGACATATACTCCGCATCGAAGGTATATGACCAGCCTCCACCTGAAATGATGCACGATTCCCAGGGATAGGGCAGCATTTGTTCGGGTACCCTGTTCTCGGGGGTAAGATAATTCTGGTTTTTCCCGTAAACGGCCCTGTCAACCACAATCAGTCCGGGTTGTTCATTGCGGGCTTTCTCCACCAGCTCATCCATTCGGATATCCTGGTTGATTACCTGTGCCTTGATAAAGCCCGAAGTATTTCCCTGCAGCCTGCGTTGATAGGCTCTCTGAATGTCTTCAGGAGATTTTTTGGCTACCCATCCCCCATCCAGCCACAGGATATCCACATCGCCGTAATCGGTCATCAATTCCATGATCTGGTTATGGGTGAATTGCACAAAATTCTCCCAGCGCTCAGGATACACTTCAGGATCGTAATTGACATTACGGTCAGGAGTGGCAAAGTTGGGCCACCAGTAATTTTCATTGTTCCAGTCGGGTTTGGAAAAATATGCACCCACCCACATCCCTTCTGTCCGGAAGGCATCAAAGATCTCCTTTGTGATATTTGCCCTGGGATGAGAATGGAAGGGACAATCGGGCGAAGTAATTTTATAATCGGTATATCTTGTATCAAACATGGAAAAGCCATCGTGATGCTTGGTAGTGAACACCATGTATCTCATTCCGGCATCCCTGGCTGCCCGGGCCCAATTGTCAGGGTCAAAATCCACGGGGTTAAAGGTGTATTTCAACGCCTCGTATTCTCTCTTATATGCAATATAATCTCCGTGGGGGCGGCGGCACCAGTCCTCATCTTCAGCACAGATGCTCCATGACTCCACAATACCCCACTGGCTGTAGGGGCCCCAATGCATCAGCAGTCCAAATTTCAGGTCCTGCCACTGTTCCAGTTTTTCCAGTACCAGGGGATCGGTTTCAGGCACATAGCGTTCGTATTCCCGAAGTTGCTGTGCGCTAAGGCTAAGCTGAACGATCAGCATGGCAACAAAAAGCAATAATTTCTTTTTCATTGGGCTTGGTTTTTTAATGATATTCCCCCCACCTTAATTCACAATGATTTCGCTCACAAACAGCCATGCCGGCTGGCCTTCACCGGAGTGACCCGGAGGACATACCCCCTGGTTCTTCACGGTAACCCTCACAAAACGCACCTCATCGGCGGAAACATTAGTGGAAAAAACACTGACATTGCGCCGTGTATCGTAAATATCGGATTGGTTTTCAACTTTTTCGAGCAAACGAAAATCTTCCCCATCACCAGAAACCTCAAAGGTAACCCATTGGGGAAGAAAAATCCATGAGGCATAATTGTGCAAGGCATCCACACTGATGGTATTAATGGAAACAGGCTGCCCCATATCGATGGTGGCTACCAGGTCATTCCCCAGGAAACCTTTCCAGTTGCCATCGCTGAAGCTGGTGGTTCCCCTGATGCCGTTCACCAGGCTATATTCTCCATGGCCGTCGTATTGCTGACTGTTGGGATACTTCATATGAATATCACCAGCAAAGGCTTTATGGAGAAAATACTCTCTTGTCATGACCTGTTCCATGGATCTGCCGTCTGCAACAACCACCGCTTTTACTGTCGTGGTCCTGTCAATTTCGAATGGGCCCGTGTAAAGTGAAGAGCGGCTGGTGGGATTGGACCCGTCAGTGGTATAGCGGATCTCAGGGTTGTACACTTCTGTTTCCAGGGCAATGCGCAGGGATTTGTTTTCCAGGTTCACATCGGGTACGGCCCTCACCTGGAAAGCACTAAGGGAGTAGTTGATATCCTGTTTTGCATACCTTTTATACTGTGTTTGCATGCGGCGCGAGAAATCGCCCCAGTTGCGGTGTCCGGCCGGTGACCATACTACTTCTGACAGGGCTGCCAACCGTGGAAAGATCATGTACTCCACATGTCTGCTTTCGGGCATAAACTCGGTCCAGACATTGGCCTGTGCACCCAGTACAAGTTTTCCTTCTTCAGGGGTCAATTCTGCGGGGATAGGTTCGTAGGAATACACCCTTGCCAGGGAGGTAAATCCCCCAAAAGCTATGGGCTCAATATCGGGATCACCCTGGTAATGATCGAAGTAGCAATGGCTGCCGGGTGTCATCACAACGTTATGGCCCATTTGGGCGGCCTCTATGCCACCGGCTTCTCCCCTCCACGACATCACTGTGGCGTTGGGTGCCAGTCCACCTTCCAGTATTTCGTCCCAGCCCATAAGCCTTCTGCCATGAGCATTGAGGAATTTCTCCATGCGGGTGATAAAATAACTTTGCAGTTCTTCCTCGTCTTTCAGACCTTCATTCCTTATGCGCGCCTGGCAACGGGGGCAGGATCTCCAGTTGGTTTTGTCGGCTTCATCGCCACCAATATGAATGAATTCAGAAGGGAACAACTCCATTACCTCCAGCAGCACATTCTCCAGGAATTCGAAGGTTGCTTCATTGCCGGCGCAATAAATATGTGTAATAGGCCAAATGCCTCCGGGAGGAACGCCCAGATTCTCACCCGTGCAGGAAAGCTCCGGATAGGCTGCCAGTGCCGACATGACATGGGCGGGCAGTTCTATTTCGGGCATTATGGTGATGTTTCTTTCTGCGGCATAAGCGACCAGTTCCCTTACCTCATCCTGGGTGTAGTATCCGCCATAGGTGGCATTTTCGCGATCGTTGGTCAGGGGCCGTGCATCCCAGTGCAGGTGCGACATATCCACCCGCCAGGCACCCACTTCGGTGAGTTTCGGGTATTTTTTGATTTCCAGACGCCAGCCCTGGTCATCTATCAAATGCCAGTGAAATACATTGAGCTTATGTTGGGCCATCTGATCAATCAACTTGTAAATAAACTCAATGGGGAAAAAATGGCGGGAAACATCCAGATGCAAACCCCGGTAGCCAAACCTGGGATAATCGGTGATCTGCAGACCCGGCAACCTGCCGTGGGCATGGGTGCTGAGCAACTGGTAAATTGTCTGACTTCCGTAAAGTATACCTGCCGGTTTATTGGCAGTAACCACCAGACCATCCCTGTTGCTATCAATTCTGTAGCCTTCCTCTCCGATGGTTTCATCATACACATCATTAAGGCGAAAGACAACAGCATTGGCAGGTGCGGTCTTAGCATACTCTGTCTGCAAACCAAACCCCAGGTAGCTTTTCCATAGCTCTGTGGCGATGCCGGAGATCACCTCCAGCTCTGTATCATTGTAAACAAGTCGGGTGGCCGGTTTGATGGAAAAACCAGCGCCATCGAGGTTCATTTCCACGGGTAGAGGTATCAGGCTGATCTCATCGTTGGAAGATTTACACCCTGAAAAAAATATGACCGCCAGGAGTGGCAGCATCAAAAAAGTTTTCCTATTCATAATTTTCGATTTTAAAGGTCCAGGCATAGTGGCTGGGCATTTCGTTGTATTGTACCACAGATGTATTGATGATCAATTGTCCGTTGCGATAGCTCCATGGGAGCTCACCATCTCTACCCAGCAGGGAGATGCGTGTACCCCGCTGCGGCCGGTCAATGGGTAGTACCAATTCTTTGCCTGGCCAGTCAAAGCATGTGGCATACAGGTTTCCATGGTTGTGGGTATAGGCAATGTGCTGGCGCATGGAGCGATAAACTCCCGTCAGGCCGTTACCCTCAGCAAGCGATGCATGTGTAAAAAGATTTTGCTGTGGAACGATTTGTCTTTCCACTGAAGGGCTTTCCCAGAAAAGATGGATACGTGCATTCTGCAAAGTTTCGTAGTATTCAATTCTGATGGGATATTTCCTCCCCTGCTCCAGCCTTATCCTGCCTTGCAACGATGCTTCACCATCTTCGCGCATAGCTTCGGAGTCGGTGCCTTCGGCAGTCTGTTCCCAGAGATCAAGAACAAGCTTTCCATCAATAAACAGACGCATTCCATCATCGGCTAAAGCAGAAAACACGAATTCTTCAGAATGATCAGCACTGATATATCCGGTCCATGTGGCAGAAAAATGATCCTCGGCAATGGGATGCCCGGGGGAGTTGCGCACCCAGTTGAAATTGATCACGGGGTCGATCCTTTGGAGCGTTACCTCGCGTTCTTCGCCGGGTCTTTTCCAGGTGGTTGAAGCATAGATGGCTTCTTCATTGGTACGTATCCATTCTCCCAGTTTTTCGATGCGTTCCTGCTGGACCAAAGGAATTTTTCCATCGGCATAGGGGCCCACGTTGATGGTAAGCCCCCCACCCCATGCAACGGTTCTTACGAAAAGGCGGATCAGCTCGGCGGGGGTTTTGTAAGCCTCCAGTTTTTCGTTGCGATTCAGTCCGAAGGAACGCCCAATGCCGCGCACTTCGGCCCAGGGGCGGTCGGTCTGGATCCCTCCTGAGCTGTACTCGGGGGTAATGTAGCCGATATTACTGCCGTGACCCCAGCGGTCGTTTACGATGGCATCGTCGCCCACCAGGTTGAAATACCAGGCAATGAGTTGACGGGCATGCCAGTCTTCAGCATCATTGAACCACTCACCATCGGTAAACAGCAGGTCAGGTTTGTAAGTACCTACAACTTCCTTGAACTGTGGGATCATGTGTTGCTCCACATAGTCATGGATCTGATCGTGGGGATCGATATACCACTGGTGCAGCGGATGGTTCCACTCGGGAAGTGAGTAATAGAGCCCAAAGCGGATATCGCGTTCACGCACCGCTTCTGCCACTTCGGCCACAATATTTCTTTGCGGCCCCACATCCACACTGTTCCAGCCCGGAGCGTACTCGCTGGGCCAGAGGGCAAACCCATCGTGGTGTTTGGAAACCAGGATAATATACTTTGCACCGGCTCTTTCAAAAATCTCTGCCCACTCTCTTGCATTAAAGAGTTCGGCCTTCCAGAGTGGCGCAAAATCTTTGTATTCGAACTCCTCGCCCCAGTACTTTTTCATGAAATCGATACGCTCCTGTGCTCCTGCCTGCAAACCGCGCAGGTACCATTCGGCGTAGGACTCAGGGCCTCCGTAGGAGGGTACAGAATAAACTCCCCAGTGGATAAAAATCCCCAGCTTGGCATCCTTAAACCATTGCGGATAAGGGCGACTGCGAAGGGTCTCCCAGCTATCGTCAAGGGGCTGGTTCTGGGCAAAAAGAGGACTGCCTGCCATGCACATAAAAGCAGCAAGGCAGAGAGCAACAGCTGTAAGTTTTGTTTGGGTTGGTACTATCTTCATTATGCAGTTACGATAAAGGGTGTTATGACTTTTTAGGGTGTAATGCTTCCGGGGCGGCAGCGTCAGTTGACCAAAACGGTAACCGTTCTGCTGGCTCTTCCTGCTGCATCAAAGGCTTTGAGTTTCACCACCGGGCCACTGACAGCAATGGGTTGTGTAAACTCAGGTGAATGCTCATTGGGCTCGCTGCCATCAAACGTATAGCGTAGGATAAGACCAGGAAACTCAACGTTTGCATCAAGCTTACCGTCCATTACGATCCCTCCCGGAGGGGGCACTCTGTAAGCAAAGCCACCAAAAAGCCTTGACAGTCTTGGCAGTTCGCGCTGGGCGAGGGTATTGGCAAACTGGTTCCATTGCTGCTCCACCTCATCCATATTCTTCACGGCGCCTTCAGCAGTTTCCCAGCTGCGTGGTGCTGCCCATGCAGATTCGGCAAATCCCACCAGCTTGGGCAAAAGGTAATACTCCAGTCTTTCGGGGCCAATGATGGTTTCGCTCCACAGCTGAGCCTGCACTCCCAGGATGTTTTTCCGGGCCCCGGGCAGAAGTCTTTCCATGTTACGGTATTCGGTTTCCGGGTTAATGGTGTTTCCCATGTTGTCTCTGATAGTGGTCTGAAACACATTAAAAGGGCTGTAAAACCATGCATTGCGGGTATTTACAAAGCCTGCCCAGTAAAGGCCAGGCTCCACGGGATCTTTGCTGTAGGCCAGATCGAAATAAAAAGCAGTGACATGGCACAACACTACCGGAAATCCCCTGTTGGCAAGCCGGTAAGCAAGGTCCTGGGCACCCCAGAGGTTGTTCCACACATAAGGGATTACATTTCCATCGGCAAAACGTATGTTGGGCACATGCCCTCCTGCCGGAGCTTCTTCCAGAGCCACTTCTTCCCATCCGGCCATTTTCAGTCCGCGTGAGCGCAAAATCTCAAGCGTACGCTGTGTAAAGTATGCATGCATATTGGCCGGCTTGTCGATGTGTGGCAAGGTTTCCATTTTCTGGTTGATCATGGGCGATGCTGTCCAGGCACCGGCAGGCACCTCATCACCTCCCACATGGACAATTTCCAGCGGCGCATCTGCAGCCTGGTACATACCAATAATCTCATCCAGCACCGTTTCAAAAAAACGGTAAGTCGATTCGCGGGCCACATTTACCACATTGTCTGTAAACAGCTGTGCAGAGATATATTGAGAGGTTTCCTCAGGGTCGATAAGACGGTATTGCTCTGCTGCAGCCACATCGCCCCTTTCCATGAACCGGTTGTAACGTGCTTCCATGGCTTTGATGGCAGCCCTGGCGTGGCCGGGCATATTGATTTCGGGGACAACCGCAATATGGCGTTGACGAGCATACTTCAGCAGATCAATAAATTCTTCACGAGAATAAAAGCCGTTTCCATGGCTTTGAAGGTTATCGGCATATGGACCGGAGCCATAAGCAGGGTGCAGTGCTGCAGCTTCCCTGGAGGTATGTCCGCGACGGGCACCCACCTGGGTAAGTTCGGGCAATGAAGGTATCTCAAGGCGCCAACCCTCATCGTCGGTAAGGTGCAGGTGTAGTGTGTTGATTTTATAAAACGCCAGAATATCTATGGTCTTTTTCATAGAGGCTACCGAATGAAAGTTGCGCGATACATCCACGTGCACTCCCCGATAGCCAAAACGCGGGGCATCCTCAATACGGGCAGCAGGCAGTGTTATGGGCTGCCCGGCTACAAGGGCAAATTGCGGATCAATCAATGCCAGTAAACTCTGAACCCCATAAAAGACACCTGCTGCATCGGAACCGGCAATGGTAATTCCTTGATCAGCACCTGTTTCCAGTATGTAAACCTCACTGCTTGTGCCGTTGATCCTCAGATTCTTCGTAAAGAGCTTAATACTTCTGGTGCCTGGAGCGGGATCTTTTTGTACACTTATAGTAAGCTGCAAAAGATTCTGAAGCTGGTTTTGCAAATAGCGGGCTTCAAACTCCAAACCATCCTCGTAGCCGATTACAAAATCATGGGTTAGGAGCACACTTTCTCCATTGGCATGGTAAGAAAAGGGAGTGGGAACAATGGGTTTCAGCTGGTTTGCAGCCAGGACAGAAAGCGACCGGTTCTGCTCATATAAAAATGACGGGGTGGGCACAGGCTCCCTGTCGCGGGCGTGACGGGTAAGTTGCTCCTCTCTTACAAATGGCAATACCGAAAAATGGGTAGGCTCCATAATGGTTTCGGCACCATCAGGGTCTGTAAAAACAAAATACAACCCTTTGGGAGCATCGGTTTCCTTGATCCACCAATAGCGGGCTTCATAAACCAGGCTGAACTTTTCGCCAGGCTTCAACTCAAAACCTTCCATGGGCACAATCCTGTGCCAATCGCCATTGATATGCTCTACACGTGCACCCGATTGCTCGCCGGAATCGAAAATAAATCTTGGCGATTTATTAAAATACAATGCCCAGTTGCTATCAGACAAAACCACATGGCTTTGATTCTCTATCACAAACTCAGCTTTCACTCTCGCCTGCTCTGCATGGGTATTACTTAAAACCTCCCAGCTGATAAGAATAGAATCAGAGGCGGGCCAGGGTCCTGGCTTCTGCAGCTTGCAGGCAGTGGCAGCCAGCATGACAAGCATCAGAACCGAAATTCTTTTAATCTTCATATCTGTTGAATTAAAATTTTTGGAAAAACAAGGTAGTGCGATTTACTCCTTCATTAGAAAAATTTTTTTCAAAAATAGTAAATCCAAATTGTTTGTTATATTTGCACCTAAATCGATTTACCTGCGCAAGATAGAAATAATTTCTCAACCCCGTATTACAATCCGATAAAAAATAATCCATGACAAAACACAACTTCTTCACCAGCCTGCTTTCTTTGCTGATGATCATCATTATGCAAAGCGTTTCTGCACAGCGAACCGGCAATATTGTAGAAATTTTTGGCAGAGAGCGTACCGAAACCACCCGTGAGGGCATTGTTATTCACCAGTGCGAAGAGGGTCTGGCCTTGCGCAATGCCATGCGCCCTGGCATGCTCAGTGGTATGCAGGATATTCTTTTCTGGCAGATTGCCACAGGCAATTTTGAAAGACCTACGGCAGGAGCAGTCCTCAAAGATAATTACCTGACCAACCCCCAGCCACTAACCTGGGAAGCTATCAGGGTAGATAGTTCCGGTTTCTTCCGCGAAAACCTGGGCAGAGCATATGTGTATACCGAGTTTGATTCGCCAGCCGAAGGCATTGCCCTTCTGGAGGCAACCGGGCATACACGTGTTTTTATTAACGGAATGCCTCAGGAGGGCGATCATTATGATTATGCCCATACCCTTATCCCTTTTAAACTCAACAAAGGGTTGAATCAGTTTATTTATACCTATGGACGTTTTGGCAGGGTAAGTTCACGGATCGTGATTCCGCACAAGGAACTTCAGTTTTCATTGCGCGACCTTACATTACCCTCCGTAATAAGAACAGAACAGGATGAAAAATGGGGCGCAGTGCGTCTGATCAATGCTTCGGAAAGAGCACGGCAAGGTTTGCGCATCACTTGTATTCTTTCCAATGGAGAAAGTGCCACCTACCACACAGGGAGTGTTGCCCCGATGTCGGTGCGGAAGGTTCCGTTTAAGATCCCGGCCTTGCAAGGAAACTGGCCTGGCGATACCCTTCAGGCTACGCTGATACTCGCCGATGCATCCGGACGCGAGATCGACCACAGTGTAATTCGCCTCAATGTTCACAATGCTGGTCAGCATCACGAAAGAACATTTATCAGCAATATTGACGGCAGCGTGCAGTATTTCAGTGTGGCACCCTCCACTTCCGATGCACCCCAACAGGCATTTGTACTCTCGGTGCATGGCGCTTCGGTAGAAGCAACCAACCAGGCCAGGGCATACCGCCAAAAAGACTGGGCGCACATTGTAGCACCCACCAACCGCAGACCTTTTGGCTTCAACTGGGAAGAGTGGGGCCGGCTGGATGCACTGGAGGTGCTGCACCAGGGCAGACTGCTGTTTAATACTGATACCCTGCGTACTTATCTTACAGGCCATTCCATGGGAGGACATGGTTCGTGGTTTCTGGGAGCTACCTACCCCGACAAGTGGGCTGCAGTGGCTCCGGCCGCAGGCTATCCCGATATTATTGGCTACCGGCGTACTGGCACCGACAGCCTTATGTGGGCCAACCCACACTTTGCCATGATCTATCGCGGGGCACTGCCCGGACGAACCCTCGATCTGGCCCGCAACTACCTGCAATCGGGCATCTACGTATTGCATGGCGATGCCGATGCCGTAGTACCCGTGGAGCAAGCAAGGCTCATGCGTGGCATACTGGGTGAGTTCCATACCAATTTTGCCTATTACGAATACCCCGGTGGATCGCACTGGTATGGCGACCACTCCATGGATTGGCCTCCCCTGTTCGATTTCCTGAGGCAAAACACCATACCCCAGGTACATGAAGTAACCCGTCTGGACTTTACCACCGCATCGCCAGGGGTTGCCGCAAGCAATTACTGGGTCACCATCAACCAGCAGCTCATGCCCTACAAACATTCCAGGATACAAGCTGAACTGACCAACGATACCCTCAGAATAACCACAGAAAACATTGCACATCTAACCCTGGAACTGCAGCAACTGAGACTGCAATATGAAACCTTGAACATATGGATTGATGAACAGCCCATCCGGGCAGTTACAGCGCAATCCCTGCCGCTTCGCAACGACGGTCAGGTTTGGCTGCAATCCTCCTCTCTGTCTCACAATGAAAAAAACCCTGAAAGATATGGTGGCTTTAAACTTGCCTTTACCAACCAGGTAGTGCTGGTTTACGGCACAAGAGGATCGAGGGAGGAAAACCAATGGTATCGCAACAAGGCATTGTTTGATGCAGAGACTTTCCTGTACCGCGGCAATGGCTCTTTTGAAGTGATTTCCGACCGCGAGTTCAGCCCGGAGAAATACAAAGACCGCAACGTAATATTATATGGAAATGCCCAGACCAATCGTGCCTGGCGTATGCTGCTGGCAGATGCACCAGTGCAGGTAACTCGCAGGGGGATACAGTTTGGCGACACCTGGCTGGAAGGCGATGACCTGGGCACATACTTCATCTATCCCCGGCCCGACAGCCCCAGGGCAAGTGTGGGCGTGGTGGCCGGAACTGGCATCAAGGGTATGAAATCCACTTTCCCAAACGACTACTTCTCCGGAATTACAGGGTTTCCCGATTTGCTCATTTTTGATGCAGACTGGATCCGCGATGGAGCCGAAGGCATCAAAGTATCGGGCTTCTTTGGCAACGACTGGGGTGTAAAAAGCGGCGACTTTGTTGTTTCGCCACAACAATAACCACAGGGAGAATAAGCCTGAAAAACTGCTTTTCAAATTACATTTTTGGTTATGTTTGCCGCGCTTTAAAACTACTATGAAAATGACGATACGCAAGTTGATTGCTTTGCTCCTTTTTGTCCTGGCCCAGCATGCGGCCACGGCTCAGATAAAACTGCTGAACGAACCGCCATTAGGCTATGTTTGTTATCGTGCCTCAGGGCCTTTGCTGATGGACGGGAAACTCGACGAACCCGACTGGAACAATGTGCCCTGGACCGAAGATTTTGTAGATATCGAAGGCTCTCTTCAACCTTTGCCTCATTTCCGCACCCGGGTTAAAATGCTGTGGGATGACGACTACTTTTATATTGCTGCAGAGATGGAGGAGCCTCACATCTGGGCCACTTTTACAGAACGGGAATCCGTTATATTCCTGGAAAACAACTTCGAGGTGTTCATCGACCCCAGCGGCGACACGCACAACTATTACGAACTGGAGATCAATGCCCTGGGCACCATTTGGGATCTGATGCTCAACAAGCCCTACCGCAACGGAGGAATTCCTTTCAGCGCATGGGATGTGAGAGGTTTCAGGTTTGGCATTCACAAAGAGGGCACCCTCAACGACCCCTCCGATGTGGATAGCCTGTGGGTAGTTGAGATGGCCTTCCCCTGGAAAATACTGGCTGAGGCAGCTCCGGGCAAACGCAAACCCCAGGAAGGTGAACAATGGAGGGTAAATTTCTCACGGGTGCAATGGAGACTCGATATTGTGGATGGAGTTTACCAAAAAACCATCAACCCGGAAACAGGCAAACCTTTCCCTGAATACAACTGGGTGTGGTCGCCCCAATGGGCCATCAATATGCATATGCCCGAATACTGGGGCTATGTGCAGTTCTCTGAAGTTAAAGCCGGCCAGGGCACTGTATCTTTCGTGAGAAACCCCGAAGAAGAAATAAAGTACCTGCTTCGCGAATTGTATTACCTGCAGCATAATTTCTTCAGGGAAAATAACAGATTTGCCCAAAACCTCGGGGAACTTCCTGGGGAGAAGACCCACATTTTCGAATCTCACAATATTATATTTGATGCGGCTCAATCCAGGTTTCGCCTCTCCATAGCCTATGATGCGCATACCAAATGGCACATCAGTGAAGACAGTTACATATGGCGAACCCAGGACACACCACAGAACTAGTGGTCTTAGAGCAATCGCATCAATTTTTTCCCTAAAAAACTGAAAACAACACAAACCCAGATACCTATGAGCATAAACAGAAGAGAATTTATACACCGGGCGGGCCTCATGAGCCTTGGAATTGCGGCATTGAACCCATTGCTTCACTCCTGTGTTGCATCATCAGCAGACGAACACCCACCCAGGCACTGGGTATGGATAACACCAGAAAAAGGACTTTCGGAAGAGGAATGGAAAAAACGATTTGAGACACTGGCAGAGAAAGGCTTTCATGGTGCAATCGTTCAGATCTATGCAAGCCATAAAGCATGGTACAGCACTTCGCTGCTCCCGGTTGAAGAACCCCTCCTGGAGCAACTTGTGAAACTGGGCCGCCAATCGGGCCTTGAGGTACATGCCTGGATGTGGACCATGCCCAACAACAACCCTTATTATATAGAGCATCATCCTGAATTTTTTGCCGTGAACGGCCTGGGCCAACCTTCATTTTCGCACCCTGCCTATGTGGATTATTACCGTTTTATGTGCCCCAACCAGGAAGGTGTAAGGGATTTTATCTGCAACAATGTAAAGGAGCTTGCCATGATAGACGATCTGGATGGAATCCACTTCGACTATATCAGGCTGCCGGATGTGATCATTGCAGAGGCTTTACAGCCGGTTTACAATATTGTACAGGACAGGGAATATCCGCCCTACGATTATTGCTACTGTAATGTATGCAGGAATCTTTTCAAATCGCAAACCGGCATTGATCCCTTGAAAGACCTCCAGGATCCAGCTGCCAGCGAACAGTGGCGACAGTTCAGATACAACTCCGTTACCAACCTGGTAAACCACCATCTTATACCTGAAGCAAAAAAAACAGGAAAAATGGCAACTGCTGCCGTATTCCCAAACTGGGAGAGTGTAAGACAGCAATGGAGCCAATGGGATATGGACGCCTTTTTCCCGATGCTCTATCATAACTTTTACAATGTACCCCTTGAATGGATCGGAGAACATCTGGAGAAACAAATCGCAGCGTTGAAAAAACCCGTTCCGGTTTACTCGGGGCTTTTCCTGCCTTCACTGGAAGGCGATCTGCTGCGCAAAGCCATTGACATCTCCATGAATTCCGGGGCAAAAGGCGTTGCATTGTTTTCCTATCATCAATTGCCCGAAAACTTCAGATTCTAGACAGTATTATTCAAAAAAGCTCAGGAGGGGCCAACCTGGTTTTAAGGGGCAACAGTGCATAGTGCTGTGGCTTCTGCAACACATTCATACAACAACAAACTCATATCCTTGTCCCATGATAAAAACAGGCTTTCTTCCGGTAATAGCCCTCGTACTTGCGTTCAGTCTGATGGCATGCAACACTCAGCCCACTGAGGTACTCACCTCGCCCGATGGCACAATATCGGTGGCCATCTGGCACAAAAGGGGAACAATACGATACGAAGTCAGAATGGATGACCAGACCATTGTAAGCCCATCAGCCACAGGGTTTAGGCTTAAAGATGGCAGCACCATCGGAAAAAACAGCCGAATACTCAGCGTTGAAAGATCCGAAACCCGCGAAACATGGTTTCATGCCTATGGCTATAGTGAGGGCATACAAAACCATTTCAACGAGATGATAATGGGTTTGTACGATCGGGACTCGGATCTCAGCTACAGCATCATTGCAAGGGCATACGATGATGGGGTAGCTTTCCGGTATTTTTTCCCGAAAGCTCAGAACCCCGACAGCCTTCTTATCACCCATGAGCTTACTGGATTTGTTTTTCCGGAGGATTTTATGGCCTGGTGGATCCCTGCCGATGAGTTTGCCCTGGAATCGCTCTACAGGCACACCCCTGTCAGTGAAATCAGCAATGCCAACACTCCCATAACACTTTACCGTGGTGATTCATTGTACTTGAGCATACACGAAGCAGCGTTGGTAAATTTTTCAGAGATGTACCTGCAATCGACCGGAGATCATACAGTGGGGTTTTGTGCCGGTTTATGGCCTGACCCAGATGGAATAAGTGCCCGCATTGGTCTGCCATTTGCAACACCATGGCGTGCAATTACCCTGGGTCGGTCTGCTGCAGACCTCGTGGAATCGCACATCATCCTGAATTTGAATGAACCTGCCAGGATAGAAGACACCTCCTGGATCAGGCCCATCAAATTTGTGGGGATATGGTGGGGATTGCATACGGGAGCCTATACCTGGTATGAAGGTCCACAACATGGAGCTACCACCCAAAGAACAAAGCAATATATCGATTTTGCAGCCAGAAACGGCATTGAGGGTGTACTGGCAGAAGGATGGAACAAAGGGTGGGAAACATGGGCCACCCAGGGTAAAAACATTCAGGATTTTGTAACACCCTATGATTCTTTCGACCTGGAAGAGATTGTAAGCTATGCCAGAAGCCGTAATGTTGTTTTTGTTTCTCATCACGAAACCGGAAGCAATATTCCTGATTATGAGCAACAGCTTGACACAGCTTTTGCACAGTTGCAACATTTTGGCATCCATGCCTTGAAAACCGGCTATGCCGGACAGGTAACTCCGGCAGGCTATCATCCGCGAGGGCAATACATGATAAGGCACTTTCAGAAAGTGGTAGAAACGGCTGCACGACATCAGGTTGCGCTAAATGTACATGAGGGTCCCAAACCCACGGGGCTGGAACGCACCTGGCCCAACCTGCTTACTACCGAGGCCATCAGGGGCAACGAATGGAATGCCACCTACCGCGCTACCCCACCCTCTCACACAACCATTCTGCCGTTTACGAGATTTCTGGCCGGACCAGCCGATTACACTCCAGGTATCTTCAACATCAATCACAGCCCCGGCACAAATCGCAGACTCTATTGCACCCTGGCGCACCAACTCTCTATGTACGTATTGTTTTACAGCCCCATGAAAATGGTTGCCGACCAGATCGAACATTATGAAAACCATCCGGCATTTCAATTCATCAGGGAAGTACCCTCCGTTTGGGATGAAACCCGCGTACTTGCCGCCCGGCCCGGCTCATACGTTAGCATGGCAAGGAGGAACAAGCAATCATGGTTTGTGGGTTCGGCTGCCAATGAAGAGACCCATCTGATCAAAATCTCTCTTGATTTCCTGGATCCTGACATTGAGTATGTGGCAACCTTGTATGGTGATGATATAACAACAGACTGGGAACATAATCCCACCATTACAGAGATCGTTTCCTTCAAGGCAAATGCAACCGACACCCTTTGGATGGCGCTGTCAAAAGCAGGTGGAAATGCCATTGCCATTCACCCTGCCTATACGGCAAGGGATTTACCCTCCACAACCCTTGCCCGCTACAACAGCAAAGCAGAGGAAAAACACATGGCCTTCAAACTGTTAAATACTTTTGGGCTACAAACCATACAACATGCAGCCAGGGGAAAGAAGGTTACACTTACTTATCCCTACAACGATTTATATCCCGCCAGTGGAGAGGGCTCACTTGCCAATGGCATAAAAGGATCATTGCTTTTCGACGATGGCGCATGGCAGGGATTTCGGGGCAATAATCTTGAAGCGGTTGTAGATTTGGGGGAGCTGACGGAGATCAGCCATATTTCGGCAGGGTTTCTATCATCGCCCAACGACTGGATTTTTCTCCCTTCAAAGGTAGAATTCTGGACATCGGAAGATGGAAATACATTTCAAAAAGCTGGCGAGGTATCGCTGGTTGCAGAAAGCAAGCAGGAGCTGATGCATGTTAAAGTACAGAACGTGCATCTGGACTTTCCTGCCATCAGGGCGCGTTGGGTAAAAGTGGTGGCGCACAATACCGGGATTTGTCCTCCCTGGCATTATGCTGGTGGAGAAAAAGCATGGCTGTTTGCAGATGAGATTATCATTCAATAAACAGAATACAACCTCAATGCATTAATCAGGCGCAGAGATCTCCTCGCCAAAAGTCTAAAACGTTAAACAAAAATGTTAATCTCTGCCATACAGTTCTTTAGATAAACATAACTTCATTTTCTATTTCTGCAATGCAAAAGAAAAAGGACGACAAAGCCTTTTTAAAGCATTTTTATGCCAAAACGGGTTCAATTCTGTGTCATTTTCACAAAAATTCTCACCCCAGATTTACGCAAAGTTCACTCATTTCTCAAAGACAGGCGAACATCACGAAATCATATAGCGCTGCTTTTTAGACACTTAACTCTTATAAGCAAGATTTACCGGTTAAATATTTCTTGTGTTAAAAAATTTTTAATTTTTCTCTAAATCGTTTTAGTTTTTTTATACATTTGCAACAGTGCATAGCATTCCTGGCAGTGGAAATAAACCCCGGGTTTACATTGAGCCTTTAGCTTAAAGTACTCTGCCACAAGAAAATCAAAACAACTTTATCATTCATTAAATCCAAACAACATGCGAAGATTATTATTAGTATTCTTCTTATCCTTAGGATTAATGGCCGGAAATCTGTTGGCCCAGGATCTGAGGATAAGCGGTGTGGTAACCAATCAAATGGACAATTCGGTACTTCCGGGTGTAACGGTTCAGATCAAAGGAACTACCCAGGGAACAAGTACTGATGCAAACGGAAATTTCTCTCTCAACGTCCCTGCAGGTTCTGTGCTGGTATTTTCATTTATTGGAATGCTTACAGAAGAGATCAGGGTAGAAACTGCCGGAACCCTTAATGTAGCTCTTACTCCCGATTTGTTAACATTGGATGAGTTTGTAGTAACGGCACTGGGTATCAGACGTGAAGCCAAAACCCTGGGATATGCTGTTCAAGAGATTCAGGGAGATGTTTTGTTGCAAAACAGAACTGCCAATATTGCCAACTCTCTTACAGGTAAAGTATCAGGTCTGCAGGTAATCAGGGGCAGCTCGGGTCCGGCTGGTTCTTCCAAGATCGTTTTGCGTGGACATAGCTCCCTTACAGGCGACAACCAGCCCCTGATCGTGGTGGATGGTATTCCGCTGCAGAATTTTACAGGTGCAGAAGAAAACGACTTCTGGAACCCTTCGCTGGATATGGGAAGTGGTATGGCAGACATCAACCCCGATGACATTGAATCCATTTCAGTACTTAAAGGTGCTTCTGCTGCGGCATTATACGGTTCACGTGCCGGTAATGGTGTGATCCTTATTACCACCAAGCGTGGGCGTTCAACTCCTGGTATGGGTGTTCAGTTTACCTCCAGTACTGGTATCGAAACATTTTTCACCCATCTGGAGAGACAAAATGTGTTTGGCCAGGGCTCAAACGGTATTTACGGGCCCATCAGTGGTTCCTCATGGGGGCCCCGCATCGAAGGGCAAACCGTTGAAAACTGGAAAGGTGAGCAGGAAACTTTACGTTATCACGATAACGTACTCAACTATTTTGACAAGCCTGGTATCAATCAAACCTACGGACTGAGCTTCCAGCAGCAATACAACAACGTTGGTGTTTATGTTTCCATGAACCACCGCGACGATCAGGGTTTGATCCCGGGCGCAAAGTTAAACCGCACCAACCTGCTCACCAGCATCAATTCTGAATTTGGTGCCAATAACAACTGGAAACTCGATGCCAGAGCACAGTATATCAATGCGAATGCAAAAAACCGCCCCCTGGCCGGTACCAATCCTGCCAACCCCTTTGCTACCATGTACACTATGCCCACTACCATGGACATTACACAGTTTAGCAGGGCAACCAACGACAACGGAACTATGTACTGGTATGGTGAGGGCTCTGCAGTGAACCCTTACTGGATTACCCGCTACAACACCAACGAAGATACCCGCGACAGGATTCTGCTCAGTGGTAGCCTTAAGAACCAGATGACCTCATGGCTTGCAGCCGAAATAAAGGCAGGTACCGATATTTACAGCACCCGCAGCGAAGGATTCATCTATGGAGGAAGCCCTCTCACACCCACCGGAAACTACCGCAATGGAATGCAGTCGTTTTACGAACACAACTTCAGTGGATTGCTTTCTGCTTCGCAGGACAATATCTGGAGCAAACTGGGTGTTGCCGCAAATCTTGGTGGAAACATCATGATGCAGCAGTTCAACGAGCTCAGAGGAAATTCCGGAGAGCTGGAAGTACCCAATTTGTTTGCCATCAACAATTCGGCTGAAACACCCCGCATTGAAGAGGCTTTCTGGCAGGAGAGAATGCTCTCGCTTTACGGATCATTGCAATTCAACTGGGACGCTTACTTCTTCATAGAAGGTACACTTCGCAACGACTGGGCATCTACCCTGGCTCCCGACAATCGTTCTTACATCTACCCTTCTCTCAACACCTCTCTGGTTGTAAGCGATATGCTTGAGCGCTTCGATGTATATTTGCCAAACTGGTTCAGTTTTGCCCGCCTGAGAGCCTCTATTGCTGAGGTTGGTAACACTTTGCGCCCCTACCAGCTCTACAACACCTACACCATTGGCAACGACCCCCTTGGACATACTGTGGCCAACATGGGTAATATTCTGTTTGATGCCACTGTGATCAACGAGCTGATCTCTGAGAAAGAGTTTGGTTTCGACCTTCGCTTTTTCAACAATCGTTTGGGTGTTGACATGGCCTGGTATCGCAGAAATGCTATTAACCAGCTCATCGACCTTCCCATGGACCCCCTCAGTGGTTTTGCTTTCCGCAAGGTAAATGCCGGCGATATCGAAAACAAAGGTCTGGAAATGGTAGTTAACGGTAAAATCCTTGAAAGCCGTGAAGGACTGAACTGGTCAGCCCAATTCAACTATTCGCGCAACACCAATACCATTGTTAAATTGCATGAGGATGTGAAAGAATATGCTTTGCGTCGTTTCGACAACCTGCTTATCAGTGCCAATGAAGGTGAAACCTATGGTGTGATTGCAGGAAGTGCTTTTATGCGCGTTGAGGATGAGGAAAGCGAATACTTCGGACAAATCGTGGTAAACCCCTCTGGCTTCCCCCTTGTAGCAGAAGACAGCAAAGTACTTGGCAATCAGCAGGCTCGTGCGTTGATGGGAATCTCAAACACCTTTGCCTACAAAAGCGTAAGTATGACCTTCCTTATTGATGGTCGCTTTGGAGGAGAAATGTTCTCTGGCACCAACCGCAGACTTCAGGCGGCTGGTATTGCAAAGGTAACTGCCCCCGGAGGAGAGCGCGAAGATGTAATTGTACAGGGTGTAGTGTTCGATCCTGAAACCCAAACCTATTCTCCCAACACAACTGCCATATCGCAGGAACTCTACTGGAACCACATTGCAGGCGCCAGCGGAAACCTGGGTATCATCGAAGCCAACATCTATGATGCAACCAACGTAAGGCTCAGGTATGTAGCTCTGGATTGGAACCTGCCCCGCAAATGGCTTGGCAACACCCCCATCCAATCGGCAAGGATCGGTGCCTCTGTAAGCAATGTTTGGATGATCAGAAGCTACATGAACGGTGTGGATCCGGAATCGGTTTATGCAACAGGAACCAACGCACTTGGATTTGAGAACTCTGCTCCTCCCACCACCAGAAATTTCCTCTTCAATCTGAGTGTTAATTTCTAAAACGGAGATTTTGCTTCGCCCCAGTGGCAAGTGAAAACAGGGAGAATAACAAGCCCTGTTCCTTAGAATAAATTACAAAAGAATAAATGCCCGAAGTGATTGTAAGGTGTTGACCCATAAATTACACGAAGCATTTTTCAAACAAAAAATAAATAGAAAAACATGAAAAAATTCATAATAACATCGTTGATGACTGCAGCAGCTCTGATGCTATTCAACTCCTGCGCCGACGATTTCCTCGATGTAAATGTTGACCCCAAGGCTGCCAGTCTTGAGCAGGTCCAGATTGAATACTTTATCAATGCCTCCATTACTGGAGCCCAGATGAACCCTCATGATGCAGAAAGAGCATTTGTACTCTACTGGAAAACCGCTGGTCGCCAGCACCGTGCCAATGGGTCTCTTGCCCTGGGTGCTTACTCCGATGACTGGTCGAACGACTACTACGGATCATTATCCAATTGGCTCAAAACTGCAAATTTTGGCGTAAGTGTAGGCTACCAGAAAATTGAAGAAGGTGTTGCCTTGCCCTATACCTCCAACCTGTTGCAGGTGGCTCGTATCTGGAGAGCTTACCTGATGAGCGAATTTACCGACAATTTCGGTCCTATGCCCATCGATGGTTTTTCAGGTGTAAACCCCACCTTTGCCAGCGAAAAAGATGCATACTATTTTATGCTTGCCGAACTTAAAGAAGCCACCGAAGCCATCGACCCTGCTTTAGCCGTTCCTGAAAACATTGAGAAGTTCGACAAGGCTTATGGTTTTGATTTCGAAAAATGGCAGAAATATGGCAATTCTATGCGTATGCGCCTTGCCATGCGTCTGTCTGAAGCAGATCCTCAAAAAGCACGCAGTGAATTCGAGGATGCAGCTTCCAAAGCTTTTGGATACATCTCCAATGCTCAGGAGATTTTTAAAGTGCAGGAAACCGGAGGCTGGAACGATCTTACCGCGGTAATGAGCCGTGAGTGGAATGCCCAGATGCTTTCTTCAACCCTCAACAATCTCTACATCGGCCTGGGAGGTATTTCTTCTACACAACAATTGCCTGAAGAGATGCATGAGTACGTAAAACCTGCTGATTATATGGGTTTGCGCTATGAAGAGCATTTTGGAACTATTACCAACGACCCCTCAGCCGGCTACTGGCTCGATGGTTTGCCCCAGCACATCGACCCCAGGGCTTACAAGGCCTTTATCATCCCTGGCTGGTTCACCAATCCAAACTTTAGCTTCTATCCTTCATGGGACAATACATCCAGGGAAGTTAACCGCAAACTTCTCAAGGTGGAAGGATTGATGGATGAAGACGAAGAAATTGATGCTACATTCCACTGGAACGCCCTTTGCCTGGGCAACTGGGGCCCCAAAGCTTCACGCAACCAGATGATTTGGGCTGGCACCATGCCACGTCTCAGCCAGCGATTCCGCGAAGGCAACAATCACAGAATCTTCTTTGCAGATTGGGAGAGCTATTTCCTGCTGGCTGAAGCCGCAGTAAGAGGCTGGAATGTGCCTGTGTCTGCCAAAGAAGCATACGAAAACGGTATTAGAGCATCTTTCAGGTACTGGGGTGTAGATGAATTTGCCACCCATTATCTGCAGAGCGAATCCTACAACCGTGCCGGCACATCTGTAAGCTGGGACCACACTGCAGAACCTCCGGCATCTGTTTCTGTCAGCTATATCAATGGCTACACAAAGGAGGAGGGCACTGCCCAAATGGTATTCCCCAACAATACCATCTACAAAAACGGAACAGTAAAGAATGATGCACTTACCAAAATCATCACCCAAAAATACCTGGCCCAGTTGCCCTATCTGCCACTGGAAACATGGAATGACCACCGTCGTTTGGGTCTGCCATTCTTTGAAAACCCCTCCATGGAGTTGCCTTTGACCAACATGCCATGGCTAACAGATGCCAATGTAATGTCCAACCAGATCAATTTCTTCCCCCAAAGGTTGAAGTACCCTTCCAGGTTGCCGGGTTCCAACCCTGCGGGTTACCAGGAAGCAGTGGGTCATCTGAGCGGACCTGATGATGTTTTCACCCCCCTGTGGTGGGCACAGAAACCCTGATACGATCTATACGAAATCCTTTCAATTCTTTTAAGGAGGTAGTTTGTTTTTGTTTTAATTGAGTAATTGTAGTTTGAAACAGGGCTGGTGTTACCGGCCCTGTTTTTTCCTTATTTTTATCCCTAAAAAAACCATGACCCCATCCCGCGTAATTACCGAAATAGCCACCTTCACCCCCGAAGCAGCCCTGGTGGCCGCCAGAGCGGGTGCCGACCGCATAGAACTTTGCTCGGGCTATTCAGAGGGGGGAATATCTCCTTCGGCTGCAAGCATTCAATACGTTCGCAGGCAGATCCAGATCCCTATCCATGTGATGATCCGCCCACGAATCGGCGATTTCATCTATACACCGGCAGAGAAGGAGATCATCCTTGAAGACATCAGGTTTTGCAAGCAAACAGGTGTGCAGGGAATTGTATGCGGAGCTTTGCTCCCGGATGGAACTATCGACAAGGATTTTACACAACAAATGGTAGAAGTGGCAAGCCCTATGTCGGTTACGTTTCACAGAGCATTCGATCTTTGCCCTGACCTCCCCCAGGCACTCCATACACTGATAGAGTGCGGAATACACAGGGTTCTTACCTCAGGTGGAAAACCCAATGCATTGGAAGGCATGCATGTACTGGAGCAACTTGTACAACAAGCTTCCAACCGGCTAATCATCCTACCCGGTGGAGGAATACGACCGGGCAATGTGGCAGAATTGATTGCCCGGACCGGAGTGCGCGAGATCCATCTCTCTGCCAAAACCCTCCGAGCCAGTAAGGCCAGCTACCAGCCTGGTGTAACCCTGACCGCCCCCCCCGGTGAAGTATCGGATCGCACCTGGTTTGAATGCAACCCCAATGATATAGTGGCCATGAAGGAAGAAATAATGCGTTTGGGTTTATAAACTTTTTAATTTCGCACAGCAATCATATCAAAACATAATTCAGATCACCATGTACATAACACAATTGGATTGGATCATCATTGGAGCATTTCTGGTGCTCAGTATGGGTATCAGCCTGTATATGTCGAAGCGTGCCGGCAAGAGCACAAGCGATTTTTTTCTCACCGGGCGCAATCTGCCGTGGTACGTGGCAGGCACCAGCATGGTGGCAACTACCTTTGCTGCCGATACTCCTCTTGCCGTTACCGAACTGGTTGCACAAGGAGGTATTGCCGGTAACTGGCTTTGGTGGAACATGCTCTTTGGAGGCATGCTCACGGTATTCTTTTTTGCCCGGCTATGGCGCAGGGCAGGTATCATGACCGATACTGAGTTTGTGGCCATTCGCTATTCGGGCCCCGAAGCACGTTTCCTGCGTGGTTTCAGAGCCATCTATATTGGCGTTTTTATGAATGCTGTGGTGATGGCATGGGTAAACCTTGCCATGGTAAAAATACTGCAGGTAATGTTTCCCGACCTTACTGTATTTGGGCTTACCCACATTGAAATTCTGGGTATTCATTTCAGTGCACACCTTATGGTAGTGGGTTTGATGATGATCTTTGTAGCCATCTATTCTTCCCTTTCGGGTCTTTGGGGCGTTTCTGTTACAGATTCCATTCAGTTTGTAATTGCCATAGGCGGAAGTATCATTCTGGCGGTAGTGGCTCTGCGCCATGTGGGGGGTATTGGCGGACTGAAAGAATCGCTTGCGCATGTCGACTGGGTTTTTGACTACATGCCTGTGGTAGCTACCGGAGCAGAAACTTCCACAGCAGGAGGCATTCTGCAAATGAGCGTTGTGGCAGTAGTAGCCTACCTGGGGGTGCAATGGTGGGCCAGCTGGTATCCTGGAGCCGAACCCGGGGGAGGAGGCTATGTGGCACAGCGGATGATGTCGGCCAAAGATGAAAAAAATTCGCTGCTGGCCACTCTGTGGTTTCAGATCGCACATTTCGCCCTTCGCCCCTGGCCCTGGATCATAGTGGCTCTGGCAGCCCTGGTAATGTATCCCGATGCTACCGACAAAGGAGCCACCTACGTTATGGTGATCCGCGACCTGCTGCCCTCCGGACTGTTAGGCCTTCTGCTGGCAGCTTTCTTTGCTGCTTATATGTCTACCATTGCCTCGCAAACAGTTTGGGGCACATCCTATATAGTAAACGACCTCTACAAACCCTTCATCAAACCCGGTGCAGATGAAAAATACTACGTAAAGGTATCACGTATCACCACCTTTCTTCTCATCATTTTCTCTCTGGTCATCACAACACAGTTTGATCGTATCAGTGATGCATGGCGTTTTATTCTGGCGTGCAGTGGGGGAATCGGAGTAGTATTGCTGCTCAGGTGGTTCTGGTGGCGCATCAATGCATGGTCGGAAATAGCTGCCATGCTGGCCCCTTACGCCATTTACCCCATACTGGCTTTTCATTTCAAACTGGCTTTTGAACCCACCCTGATCATCATAGTTGCATGGTCAACGCTGGTATGGCTCACCGTAACATTCCTTACCAAACCTACCAAAAACGAAAAACTGCTTGAGTTCTACCGCAAGGTACATCCTGGCGGAGCAGGTTGGAAACCCATTGCAGATCAATTGCCGGAGGTGGAAGGCGACAAAGGCTTCGGAGTAATGTTTGCCAATTACATTGCCGGTTGTTTCCTGGTATTATTCTCACTGTTTGGTATCGGGCGCATCATTTTCGGGCAATACCTTTCCGCCGCCATGTTCCTGGGCATAGCTGCCATTGCCGGATTTATCATCTACCGCAACCTTTCCAAGGTAGGTTGGGAGAAAGTGATCAAATAAGACCTTTACGGTCAGCGCTTAACAATGATCCGGGAGAGAAATAGTCTTTCCCGGGTCATTATTCGAACCAGGTAAACTCCATCCGCAATACCTGCAGTTGACAACCAGGCCTCCATCGTATGGGGCTCAACTTCAAGAAGAACACGACCTGCCATATCCAGTAGGGCAATTTGCTCCAATGGCTTTTCCCATTTTACATAAAATCCGGCACTTGCCGGGTTGGGATAAACCCCGGGAAATACATCACTGGGCTCATCAACATATCCGATAATACCAAAATTGGCCGTAAGGGTGGCATTGGATGCTGGCATAGTAAAAACATGTGAAGTGTTTCCGGTGAGATAATTTCCAAAATGATCTGTCCAGTTGATAAAGGTATATCCGGCGTATGCGGTTGCAGCAATGGTTACCTGTGTTGCGGCCTCATATTCCCCTCCACCGGTTACATACCCTCCCGATACTGGATTTGCCACCAGGGTAAGGACATAGGTCTGCGGTGTTTCCTGCAGTGTAATAAAGTTCTGCTGGTTGCCATAGGCAGTACCCGAACTGTTGGTGGCATAGGCGCGTACATGATACACCGTGCCGGGGGTAAGCCCGCTCATCGGGGCGGTGAAGCTGCCCGTACCACTGCCCGAAGCCACCGTAAAATCTGAAAGTGTGGGATTGGGGTTCAATCCGTAGCAGATACCGCGGCTGGTTACCGTTGCCCCTCCATCGGAAGTTACATTCCCCCCTCCCGTAGCACTGGTTTGGGTGATACTGGTAACGGCAGATGTGGTTACTACCGGCAGGGTTACTGAGGTTTGGGTGGTAAACTCAACCTGATTGCCATAGGCAGTACCCGAACTGTTGGTGGCATA